>JACCEC011465348.1_pt1 | contig 17527 bp, 15 predicted proteins | sample 7450121 | NCBI WGS metagenome assembly JACCEC01 (sample SAMN15323455, study PRJNA562643) | freshwater metagenome | isolation source: river surface water | place: USA:Blue River Watershed | collected 2017-08-18 | reverse complement strand
TTGACAAGTCCTTCAGGCCCCAGTGGTCACGGACATGAAACGGGATCGGCCAAAGATCAGTTCTTGCGCGCTGCCCAGAACACTGCGCCTTCTGCGCCGTATCTTTCGGAGTGTGTCACGCCACGTGCGACTTGGAAGACTTCACCCGTTTTGAAATGGGTGGTTTGCCCATTCATGGTGAGCCAGTATTCGCCTTGAGCGACCACGGCATCGGTGTCAAAAGGGTGTTCGTGGGGCTCATTGGCAAAGCCGGGGCTCCATTCACGCAGCAGCACCTCGTCGTAGCCTTCGCTCAGTTTGCGCGCTTTGAAGGCTTCAAAAGTGTCGATGGGCATGGCTTGTCTCCATGTTGTGGGAATGGCCTTCAGCATAGCCCAGAGGCAATAGTCATGGCAGCTGTGAAGGTAATACGGGGGCCAGCCCTGTGCACGGGCTGGTCTTGGGGTCTGTGTCTGCGCCGATTTCATGGTTGGTCTGACAGCGCGGCATGAGTTGCTCTGCGGTGGCGGTCTCGACGAGGGTTTTGAGCGCCTGGAGGTCCTCCAGTTCGAACGCAGGCGATGAACTGGGCGTCGGGGCAGTCTCCATGAAGCGACAGGCTTCGGTAATAAACTTGTCCGGACCATGAATCTGCATCGGATCGATCTCGTCTCGCTGTCCCTGTTCAACCTGGTGGCCCGCACAGGCAGCATCAGCCAGGGGGCTGAGCTGGCCATGCTGGCCATTGGTGCGGCGAGCAAGCGCATGGCCGATCTGGAAACCACATTTGGCGTGCCCTTGCTGGAGCGGCATTCGCGTGGCGTCAAGCTCACGCCGGCGGGCCAAGTGCTGCACCGGCATGTGCAGCGCATCCTGGGCGATGTGGACCAGATGAGTGCTGATTTGTCGGACCATGCCAAAGGCCTGATTGGCGTGGTACGCCTGTGGGCCAATACCTCGGCCATCACGCAGTTCCTGCCGGGCGACCTGGCGGCCTTTTCCCGCTTGCAGCCGGGCATCCGCATCGAACTCAACGAGGCCGACAGTCGTGAGGTGGTGATGGCTGTGCTGGACGGACGCGCCGACCTGGCCATCTTTGCCGATCGCACGCCGGCACTGGGCCTGCAGACCCAGTCCTATCGGCGCGACCGGCTGGTGCTGGTGGTGCCGTCGGGGCATCCGCTGGCCAAACGCAAAAAAGTGGCTTTCGCCGAAGCGGTGGATTACGACTTTGTGAGTCTGACCCAGTCCACTTCATTGGCGCAGCGGCTTGAACTCGAAAGCGGACACTTGAGCAAGCCGCTGCGCCTGCGCATCCATGTGCGCAGTTTCGATGCCATGTGCCAGATGGTGGCCGCCGGCCTGGGCATTGCGGTGTTGCCGGTGGCCGCCGCGCAGCCGCTCGGTCAGGCGCTGGGTCTGCGCTTGATCGAGCTGAGTGACACCTGGGTGGAGCGCGAGCTGCTGCTGGGCGCGCGTGACCTGAATGCGCTGGCCAGGCCAGTGCGTACCCTTCTGGACCATCTGGTGGCCTGTCGGGGTTGAGGCGGGATGGTGCTTTCGCCATCCGCGAAAGCTCGTTTGTCGTCCTGGTCATTTCGCAGCACACAGCTTCTTTCTAGACTGCGGGCCATTCCGATGGAAGGCCGCCGCAGCCATGCAGACCACACAAAAACCGCAAACCCTGTTTGACAAACTCTGGCAAAGCCACCTGGTGGATGAAACTGCGGATGGTGAGTCGCTCATCTATGTCGACCGTCACCTGGTGTACGAAGTGACCAGCCCACAGGCCTTTGAAGGCCTGCGGCTGTCGGGTCGAAAGCCCTGGCGTCGGGAAACGACCATCGCAGTGGCTGACCACAACGTGCCCACCGTTGCCGCCCAGCGCACCTCAATCGACGCCATCGAGGATCCGATGTCACGGGCCCAGGTGCGTCAGCTTGGCATCAACTGTCGGCAGTTCGGCATCTCTTTCCATGGCCTGGGACAGATGACGCAGGGCATCATCCATGTGGTGGGGCCTGAGCAGGGCGCCACACTGCCGGGCATGACGGTGGTGGCCGGTGATTCCCACACCAGCACACATGGCGCATTTGGTGCCTTGGCCTTTGGTGTGGGCACCTCCGATGTGGAACATGTGCTGGCCACACAATGCCTGGCGATTCGACCGATGAAACGCATGCTGGTGCGTGTGGAGGGTCAACTGGCGGCCGGTGTCGCGGCCAAAGACCTGGTTCTGCACATCATCGGCGTGCTGGGCACGGCGGGAGCCACGGGCTATGCCATCGAATTTGCCGGCAGCGCGATCCGTGGCCTGAGCATGGAAGGTCGAATGACCCTGTGCAACATGGCCATCGAAGCAGGTGCTCGTGTCGGGCTGGTAGGCGTGGACCAGAAGACCATCGACTACCTGCAGGGCCGCCCCCACGCACCCAAAGGGGTGCAGTGGGAGCTTGCCGTAGAGGCCTGGCGTACGCTGGTGAGCGACGAGGGGGCGGAATTCGACCGCCTGCTCGACATCGATGCCACTGCACTGCAGCCCATGGTGACCTGGGGCACCTCGCCCGACATGGTGGTGGGCATCGACGGGTGTGTACCTGACCCCGCGGATGAGCCGGATGCCGTGCGCCGCGCCAGCATGCACGCCGCGCTGAGCTACATGGACCTGCAGCCCGGCACGCCCATGCGCGAGATCGCTGTCGACAAGGTATTCATCGGCTCCTGTACCAACGCACGCATTGAAGACCTGCGTGCCGCTGCCGCCGTCGTCAAGGGCCGGCGCGTGGCCGCCAACATCGTGCAGGCGCTGGTGGTGCCGGGCTCTGGGCTCGTCAAGCTCCATGCCGAGGCTGAAGGCCTGGACCGGATCTTCATGGATGCCGGTCTGGAGTGGCGCGAGCCGGGTTGCTCGATGTGCCTGGGCATGAACGATGACCGCCTCTCGCCTGGTGAACGATGTGCATCGACGAGCAACCGCAACTTTGAGGGCCGCCAAGGCCCGGGCGGCCGCAGCCATCTGCTGAGCCCGGCGCTGGCCGCCGCTGCAGCCATTGCGGGGCGTCTGGCACGGGTCGAAGATCTTGAACCCCTCGAACTGGAGGCTGCATGAAGCCTTTCATCCAGCTGCAATCCCTGGTGGTGCCGGTGGACCGTGCCAATGTGGACACCGACGCGCTGATCCCCAAACAGTTCATGAAGTCGATCAGCCGTACCGGCTTTGGCGACAACCTGTTTGACGAATGGCGTTACCTGGACCGTGGCGAGCCGGGGCAGGATGTGTCCCAGCGCCCACGCAATCCGGCGTTTTCGCTCAACCAGGCACGCTACAGTGGCGCGCAGATCCTGCTCGCCCGCGAGAACTTTGGCTGCGGCTCCAGTCGGGAGCATGCGGTGTGGGCGCTGAGTGACTACGGCATTCGCGTGCTGCTGGCACCGCGTTTTGCCGATATCTTCTTCAACAACTGTTTCAAGAACGGCCTGCTGCCGATCACGCTGCCGAGCGAGTTGATCGAACAGTTGTTCAACGAGGTGGAGTACAACCCTGGCTACACCCTGGCGGTTGACCTGCCTTCGCAAACGATCCGTTCTTGCACGGGCATGTCGATGTCGTTCGAGATCGACGCCACCCGCAAACATCGCTTGCTCGAAGGCTTGGACGACATCGGCATCACCCTGCAGAACGCCGACCGCATTCGCGCCTACGAAGCCCGTCAGCGCCTGAACACCCCCTGGCTTTTTGCCTGAGCCTTTCCAATTCTCAAAGAGGAGACTTCTTCATGTTTCAACCACGCCGAACCGTTCTGGCCCTGGGCCTGTCGCTGGCCGTCTCTGTCCCCGTGCTGGCGCAGGACAAATTCCCGTCCAAGCCGGTCACCATCATCGTGCCGCACGCCGCCGGCGGTGCCAACGACACGATTGCACGTGTGATCGCACAAAAACTGGTTGAGCAGACCGGCCAGTCTTTCGTGGTGGACAACCGCACCGGCGCCGGTGGCAATGTGGGCACAGTGGCAGCTGCACGCGCCAGGCCAGATGGCTACACGCTGTTCATCACCGCCGACAGCTCCATGGTCATCAACCCCTCCCTCTACAAGAACACGGGTTTTGACCCCATCAAGGATTTCGAGCCGATTGGCCCGGTCGCCACTGCTGGCTATGTCCTGGTGGCCAATCCCATGTTCCCCGCCAAAAATACAGCCGAACTGATCACCATGGCCAAGCAGCAGCCCGGCAAAATCAACATCGGCTCGGCCGGCAACGGCACGCTCAACCACCTGATCGGTGAAATGCTGGGCAAAGCCACCGGCATCGACATGACCCATGTGCCCTACAAGGGCGCCTCGGCGGCTGCCACCGATCTGGTGGCCGGGCAGGTGCAGGTGTCGGTGCAGAGCCTGCCCTCGTCGATCGCTTTCATCCGCTCTGGCAAGATGAAGGTGCTGGGCGTGGTCAACCCCAAGCGCCTGCCGGCCCTGCCCGATGCCCCCACCATTGGCGAGACGGTCAAGGGCTTTGGCGCCACGCCGTGGTACGGCATGTTTGCGCCCGCTGGTACGCCCAAACACATCGTGACGCAGCTCAACGCGGAAATCGCCAAAGCGCTGGAATCCAAGGACGTGCAGGAACGCCTGGCCGGTGTGGGTTGCGAGCCTTTCAAGTCCACCCCCGAGCAGTTTGCGCAACTGGTGCGTGACGACCTGCCCCGTTGGGCGAAGATCGTCAAGGAATCTGGTGCCACGATCGACTGAGGACCGACAGCATGAACATGCCGCAACTCACCCCCGGTGCGCTACAGGGCCTGCGCGTGGTGGAAATGGGCCAGCTGATCGCCGGTCCCTTTGCCGCCAAGACGCTGGGCGACTTTGGCGCCGACGTCATCAAGATCGAGCCGCCCGGTGCGGGTGACCCTCTGCGCAACTGGCGCATGCTGCAAGACGGCACCTCCGTCTGGTGGCAGGTGCAATCGCGCAACAAGCGCTCGATTGCGCTGGACCTGCGCAGCGCCGAAGGCCAGGACATTGCCCGCCAGCTGATTGCGCAAGCCGACGTGCTGATCGAGAACTTCCGCCCCGGCACGCTCGAAGGCTGGGGCATGGACTACGAGACGCTGTCCAAAACCAACCCGGGTCTGGTGATGCTGCGCATCTCGGGCTACGGCCAGACCGGCCCTTACCGCGACCTGCCGGGCTTTGGCGCCATTGGCGAAGCCATGGGCGGCCTGCGGCACCTGACCGGCGAGCCGGGCCGTGTGCCGGTGCGCTGCGGCATCTCCATTGGCGACACGCTGGCCGCGCTGCACGGCACCATCGGCGTGCTGATGGCGCTCTACCACCGCAAGGTCAATGGCGGACAGGGGCAGGTGATCGACGTGGCGCTCAACGAGGCCGTCTTCAACGTCATGGAAAGCCTGGTTCCCGAATACAGCGCCTTTGGCGCCGTCCGTGAGCCGGCCGGCTCGGCGCTGCCGGGCATTGCCCCATCCAACGCCTACCGCTGCGACGATGGCGTGGTGCTGATCGCGGGCAATGGCGACAGCATCTTCAAACGTCTGATGCAGGTGATCGAGCGCGACGACTTGGGTAACGATCCAGAGCTGGCCAACAACGCCGGCCGCGTCGCCCGTGTGCAGGAGCTGGATGCGGCGATCGAAGCGTGGACGCAAAGCCGCAGCGTGACCGATGTGCTGGCCGCGCTGGGCGAAGCCAGCGTGCCCGCCGGCCGCGTCTACACCGCCAGGGACATCGTCGAAGACCCGCACTACCGCGAGCGCGACATGATCCTCAAACAGAAAACCCGCGACGGCCACGAGATCGAAGTGCCAGGCATCGTGCCCAAGCTGATGGGCACGCCGGGGCAGGTGCGTTCGTCGGCGCCCAAGCTGGGCGACGACACCGATGCGGTGCTGGCCGAACTGGGCATGAGTGCCGAGGCGATCGCACAGTTGCGCAACAACAAGGTGGTGGCATGAACATGAACAGCAAGGTCTGGGAGGGTGCAGGACGCCGCATCCACTTGCAGGAAGTCGGCACGCGCGATGGCCTGCAGGCCGAGTCGGCCTTTGTGCCCACAGAGGACAAGATCGCCTTGGTCGATGCTTTGTCTGAAGCGGGTTTGTCCAAGATCGAGGTGACGGCCTTTGTGTCGCCCAAAGCGATTCCGGCTCTGCGCGATGCCGAGCAGGTGCTGCGCGAGATCCGCCGTAAACCCGGTGTGGTCTACAGCGCGCTGGTGCCCAATGTGCGTGGTGCCGAGCGTGCGGTGGAGTCGCGTGCAGACGAACTCAACCTGGTGATGTCGGCCAGCGAAAGCCACAACCTGTCGAACCTGCGCATGACGCGTGACACCTCTTTTGCCGGTCTGGCCGAGGTGGCGCGGGCTGTGCAGGGCACAGGTGTGGCCATCAACGTGTCGTTGTCGTGTGCCTTTGGTTGCCCGATGGAGGGCGATGTGCCGGTGCAGGGCGTGCTGGACTGGTGCCGCCGCTACGTGGAGGAGTTGGGCGCGCGCGGCGTGACCTTGTGCGACACCACCGGCATGGCCTATCCCACGCAGGTGGCGCAGCTCACGCAGGCTTTCCGCGAGCGCTGGCCCGACACCGAACTGACACTGCACTTCCACAACACCCGCGGCATGGGCCTGGCCAATGTGCTGGCGGCCATTGATGCCGGGGCTGACCGTTTTGACGCCTCTTTTGGCGGCATCGGCGGCTGTCCCTATGCGCCGGGCGCCTCGGGCAATGTCTGCACCGAAGAGATTGCCCATGCTTTGGCCCTGATGGGCTACGACACCGGTGTGGATCTGTCGCGCCTGCTGGCCGCCGCCGGTCGTCTTCCTGCCCTGATCGGCCACGACGTGCCCAGCCAGATCCTCAAGGCCGGCCAGCGCCTGGATCTGCACCCGATGCCCGCAGCGGCCTAAGTGGTCTCGGGCAAGGGCAGGGCGGTCTTGTAGCGCACCTGTTTGAGGGTGAAGCTGGTGCGGATCTTCTCGATGCCCGGGATCGGGGTGAGCTGATCGATGATGAACCGCTCCAGCGCCGCAATGTCGGCCAGGGCGACCCGGATCAGGTAGTCGCTGTCGCCGGTCATGAGGTAGCACTCCATCACCTCGTCGTGCTCGGCGATGCGTTCTTCAAAAGCGGCCAGGGCCTGTTTGGATTGCTCCTTGAGGCTGATGCTGATGAACACGTTCAGGTCCAGCCCCAAGGCCTTGGGGTTGGCCAGGGCCACATAGTGCTGGATCACCCCTGCGGTTTCGAGGGCCTTGACGCGTGCCAGGCAGGGTGAAGGCGACAGATGCACCCGGCGCGCCAGCTCCACATTCGACAAGGAGCCGTCCTGCTGCAGTTCTTTGATAATCCGAAGGTCTATTCCGTCTAATTTCATATATCGGCATTTTGTGCTGAAAATAGCATTTCATGCAAATGAAAACGGAATCCTGTTTGGTCGGCTTCTTTCTACACTGGAGCCATGAACCTGAACGACTTCCCGGACACCAATCCCGACGAGACCGCCGAGTGGCGGGACGCTTTTGAAGCCCTGCTGGCAGCCGAGGGCGCCGAGCGTGCCCGCTTCATCCTGGACCAGCTGGCCCACCGGGCCCGCGGCCCCCAGGTGGCCTGGTCACCCGAGCGGGTCACACCCTATGTGAACACCATTCCGGTCGAACGCCAGCCCGCCTTTCCGGGCGATCTGGCCATCGAGGAGCGGCTGGGTTCGCTCATGCGCTGGAACGCGTTGGCGATGGTGGTGCGGGCCAATGCCGCTTACGGCGAACTGGGCGGGCACATCGCCAGCTACGCGAGTGCTGCAGACCTGTTTGAAGTCGGCTTCAACCATTTCTTCCATGCCCGCAACGAAGCGCACGGTGGCGATCTGGTGTTCTTCCAGCCGCACAGTGCACCGGGCGTTTATGCGCGCGCCTTCATGGAAGGGCGTTTGACGGAAACGGACTTGTCCTTCTATCGCCGCGAAATCACGGCGGCCGAGCACGGTGCCCGGGGTTTGTCGAGCTATCCGCACCCCTGGCTCATGCCGGACTTCTGGCAGTTCCCGACCGGTTCGATGGGCATCGGCCCGATCAGTTCGATCTACCACGCGCGCTTCATGCACTACCTCACCCATCGCAAGATCCTCAATTGCGAAGGGCGCAAGGTCTGGGGGGTGTTTGGTGACGGTGAGATGGATGAACCCGAATCCATGAGCGCACTGACCTTGGCCGCCCGCGAAAAGCTGGACAACCTGGTCTGGGTGGTCAACTGCAACCTGCAGCGCCTCGATGGCCCGGTGCGTGGCAACGGGCGCATCATCGACGAGCTGGAAAAGCTGTTCGCCGGTGCCGGCTGGAACGTCATCAAGCTGGTCTGGGGCAGTGACTGGGATGGCCTGTTTGCACGCGACACGACGGGCGCACTGGCGCGGGCGTTTGCGCAGACCGTGGACGGGCAGATGCAGACCTTTGCTGCCAAGGATGGGCGCTTCAACCGTGAAAACTTCTTTGGCCAGAACGAAGAACTGATCCGGCTGGCGCAGGGCATGACGGACGAGCAGATCGACCGGCTCAAGCGCGGCGGCCACGATCTGGTGAAGATCCACGCGGCCTACGCCACAGCGGCGGCGCACCGCGGCCAACCTAGTGTGATCCTGGCCCACACCAAAAAGGGCTATGGCATGGGCAGCGCCGGTCAGGGCAAGATGACCACACACAGCCAGAAGAAACTCGACGAGCAGGATCTGATCGAATACCGCAACCGCTTCAACCTGCCGCTCACCGACGAGCAGGCCAAGGGGCTGGCGTTCTACAAGCCAGCCGATGACAGCCCTGAGATGACCTACCTGCGCGAGCACCGCGCCCGCCTGGGCGGCGCCATGCCGCGCCGCGAGACTCGTTGCGATGTGGTGCCCGTACCGCCAATCGAGGCCTATGCGCAATTTGCCTTGCGCGCCGATGGCAAGGAGATGAGCACGACCATGGCCTTTGTGCGCGTGCTGGGCAACCTGCTCAAGGACAGCATGCTGGGGCCGCGCATCGTCCCGATCGTCGCCGACGAGGCACGCACTTTCGGCATGGCCAACCTGTTCAAGCAGGTCGGCATCTACAGCTGCGTGGGCCAGAAATACGCCCCGGAAGACATCGGCTCGGTGCTCAGCTACCGAGAAGCCCTGGACGGCCAGATCCTGGAAGAAGGCATCAGCGAGGCGGGTGCCATCGCCAGCTGGACGGCTGCGGCCACCAGCTACAGCGTGCACGGCACGGCCATGCTGCCGTTCTACATCTATTACTCGATGTTCGGCTTTCAGCGGGTGGGCGATGCGATCTGGGCGGCCGCTGACCAACGGGCGCGTGGCTTTTTGCTCGGCGCCACGTCGGGTCGCACCACCCTGGGCGGCGAAGGCCTGCAGCACCAGGATGGCTCCAGCCATCTGGTGTCGGCCACGATCCCGAACTGCAAGAGCTACGACCCGGCGTTTGCCGGGGAGCTGGCAGTGATCCTGGATGCCGGCATGCGCGAAATGCTGGTGGAGCAGCAGGACGTGTTTTATTACGTCACCCTGATGAACGAGAACTACGCCCAGCCCGACCTGCCGGCCAATGCGGCGGCGGGTGTGCTGCGCGGGGGCTACAAGTTTGCCTCTTACGGTCCGCAGGCGGGGCAGCGGGTGACCTTGCTCGGTTCGGGCGCCATCCTGACCGAAGTCATCAAGGCGGCCCAGCAGCTGGCGCAGCAGGGTGTGGGCGTGGATGTGCTGAGCATCACCAGCTGGAGCGAGCTGGCGCGTGATGGCATGGCGCAGGCGCAGACCTGGATTGGGCAGCTTCTGGCACAGACACAGGGGCCGGTGATTGCGGCCAGCGACTATGTGCGTGCTGTACCCGAAAGCATCCGCGCCTTTGTGCCGAATGGGCGCAGCTACAGCACGCTGGGCACCGACGGTTTTGGCCGCAGTGACACCCGTGCCGCGTTGCGGGCGTTCTTCCGGGTGGATGCGGCCAGCATCCAAGAGGCGGCGCTGCAGCGCCTGGCCGCTTCACACTGAAGGCCACGCCACTTTCTCCTGTCGGACAGATCTGACCCAAGCGGCGTGATCAGCGTCCCAGGTCTTCGACGGCATCAATCACCATGCTCGTTCCCACAGCGATGAGCAGGATGTCCGAGGCGACCCGCACGAATTCGTGACCAGCAGGGGGCATGGGCAGACGGATCAACACGTCTGCGGGCAGGGGGTAGCGTCTCAGATCGGCCGGCAAGGGCTGGCCGACGTGCCATTTCTTGGCTTGGCCGGGTGGCAGGCAGCCGTTGTTCTTTTTGGCCAGACCCGGAGGGCAGTAGCCAGCACGCATCTGTGCGCCGTAGTAGTCGCGGATGAACCGGCGGTCCCCATCGCTGAAGCGCAATTCGACCATGGCGCGGCGTTGTTCGAGTTCATGACGTTCACGCCGTTCGTACTGTCGAGCATCATGCTCTTTATCACGGCGTTCAGTGTGGCGTCGCTCGTGTTCCTTGTCGGGCTTGCCATGACCAGCCCATTCGGGCTTTTCAGCATGGGCCAAAGGCAAGAGCAAGAGGCCTGCAAGGGCCAGTGATGTGGCTTGAGCGAGGCTGCGCAGAGGCTTGTGCATGGGGTTCCCTTTCGGACATGGGCAAGACAACACCGTCTTGCGGTCGATTCTAGGAATGGTTTGGCCGGCAGAAGCTGTCTGGAAACACACCCTTACACCTGCGTGATGTGTCGCAGTCTGGCGCAGTGGCTCCAGAATGGCGCGTCAATGCACTGACGTTCTCAGGGCACAATACGGGTTCAAACAGGCCCCGATGGTGAAACTGGTAGACACATCGGACTTAAAATCCGCCGCTTCCTGAAAAGGGGCGTGCCGGTTCGATTCCGGCTCGGGGCACCAGGAGAGAACACCATGAACCACGACCACGCTGCGTTTGAAATCCATGTGCATGGTGACATTCCGATCAAGCCCGGGACCGATCCCAAAGTCTTGCAGGAAAGCCTGCGCCCGCTGTGGCATTACGCCGGTGCCCGTTCGTTGCGCGAGGGCAGTGTGAGCCTTTACGAAGAAGAACCGGGCCTTCAATTCGACAAAAACAACGATTGCCTTCGCATGTGCTGGACGGTGCGGGGCGACGATGACTTCCGCCAGGTGCTCGACGAGCTGTGCATGAACCTCAACGAAGTCTCTTCGGCAGGCGCCCAGATCGAAGTGACTTTCTACGACACCGAATTCGACGAAGAAGACGAAGCCCGTGGCGAGCAATCGCGTGACGACTTCGTCATGCTGTTCGTGGGACCCGACCCGGGGGCCATCATGCAGGCGCAGCGCGATTTGCTGGTGCACGACGTGGTGAGCCTGATGGAGCGCCACTTTGACGGCAGCGAGCTGGGTGGCGTGATCAACGAGATCGACAAGCTGTTCAGCCAGCGCTTCAACAATCTGGTCAGCTCGCTGGATCTGGGCAAACCGCCTCGTGGCGGCAGTGGCGGCAACAGCGGCCATGGCGGCAACGGCCGGCGCCCGCGCCATTTGCACTGAGCCCCTGTCCTGCCTCAGGCGTGCAAGGCGTCTTTCCGGGTCTTTGCTGGTGAAACCGTACTTTGCCGATAGCCTCAACCCCGGCGTGCATCGCCGTGAACTGCTGGGTTGGGCGATGTACGACTTTGCCAATTCGGGCTACACCACCGTGGTCATCACGGCGGTGTTTGCCGCTTACTTTGTGGGTGGGGTGGCCGGCGGCGCGAGCTGGGCCACACTGGTCTGGACCATCGGGCTCAGCATTTCCTACGCGATCGTCATGCTGACCATGCCCGGTCTGGGCGCCTGGGCTGACCGGCATGCCGCCAAGAAGCGGCTGCTGTTGATGGTCACCTTGGGCTGCGTGGCTTCCACCGCAGCGCTGGCCTGGGTGCAGCCCGGGCAGGTGGCCCTTGGGCTGGTGCTGCTGGTGATCTCCAACACTTTTTATTCCTGGGGCGAGTCGCTGACCGCGGCGTTTTTGCCCGAATTGGCCCGGCCCGAAGCGATGGGCCGCGTGAGCGGCTGGGGCTGGGCTTTGGGTTACGTGGGCGGCATGCTCACGCTGGGCGTTTGCCTGGCCTACGTGCTGTCGGCGCAGGCGCGGCAGGAGAGCGCGGCGCAGTTTGTGCCGGTGACGATGTGGATCACGGCGGCCATCTACGGGCTGGCCGCCAGCGTGACGTTTGCATTGCTCAAAGAGCATGCCCGTCCGTCACTGGGCGAGGATCACCCTGCAGGCTATGCCGCCCACCTGCTGCGCATGCGCCAGGCCTGGCGCGACAGCGTGGCTTATGCCGATTTCCGCCAGCTGATGGCCTGCGCCGTGGCGTACCAGGCCGGTGTGGCGGTGGCGATCTCGCTGGCGGCCATCTACGCCGAACAGGTGGTGGGCTTTGCGCCGCAGGAGACCATGGTGCTGATCTTCGTGCTCAACATCGCGGCTTTTGTGGGGGCGTTTGTGTTCGGTCATGTGCAGGACCGGCTGGGCCACAAGCGGGCGCTGGGCTTGACGATCGCCGGCTGGATCGTGACCTGCATGCTGGCGGCGGCGTCGACCACCAAGGGCCTGTTCTGGGTGGCGGCGGCGGTGGCTGGCGTATTTTTGGGGTCGAGTCAGTCGGCTGGCCGCGCCATGGCGGGGCTGATGGTGCCGCCACAGCGGTTGGCCGAGTTTTTTGGTCTGTGGACCTTTGCCATTCGCCTGGCCAGCATCCTGGGGCCATTGAGCTATGGCCTCATCACCTGGGTCACCAGCGGCAACCATCGGCTGGCGATTGCTTCCACGGCCTTGCTGTTTGTACTGGGGCTGTGGCTGTTGCGCCCGGTGGATGTGGCACGGGGCATGGCGGCGGCGCTCAAAGCGACCCGTCAGTAGGAGGCCGCCCCTGCGGCCGAAGCATTCGCGCGCAGGGGCGTGCTCCTACAAGGGGATGACGGTGCGCTGGCAGCCCTGCGGCGGCAGATGCAGCCAGCGCTGCGCGGCGGCCTGCAGTCCGGCCAGATCGCCGGTGGTGAAGAGCTGAAGGCGTCCCGCAAGGGTCTGTGGTGCAGGGCCGGCATGCAGCAGGCCGCCGGCTTCGAGCAGGCGACGGGTCTGGCGGGCCACGGGCGCGCCGGTGGAGACCAGTTGTACGTCGGGCCCCAGCAATGCCTGCAGTTCTTCCTGCGCGAACACATAGTGCGTGCAGCCCAGCACCAGGGTGTCGATCTGCCCGGGGGCCTGACCAAAATCGCCCAGCGCCCGGGTGTAGCTGCGCAGCAGCCGGGTGACTTCGGCTGGCGCCCGGTCCTGGTGTGCGGGCAGGGTGGTTTGTTCGATGGCCAGTGCCAGGCCGTTGCAGGCGCAGACCTCAAATTCGGCTGAGCCTTGCAGGCTGGACAGCAGACGCTGGAATTTCTCGCTGGCCACTGTACCGCGCGTGGCCATCACGCCCACTCGCCCGGTGCGCGTGAGCTGGGCTGCGGGTTTGATGGCAGGCTCCACGCCAATCAGAGGCAAATGCGGGTGGTGGTGACGCAATTCCTGGATGGCCGCCGCCGTGGCGGTGTTGCAGGCCACCACCAGCGCCTTGATCCGGTGTTCGCGCACCAGGTGGTGGGCAATCGCCAGGCTGCGCTGGCGCACGAACAGGTCGGTCTTTTCCCCATAGGGCGCGTGGCCGTTGTCAGCCAGGTAGACAAAATGCTCGTGCGGCAGTTCGGCCAGCAGGGCCTGCAGCACGCTCAGGCCGCCAATGCCGCTGTCGAAAACGCCGATGGGCTGCTGTGCGCTCATGGTCGCTCCACCAAGAAAAAGGCCGCTTGCGCGGCCTTTGGTGCTTGGGTCATCAGCCTGCGGTGACCGAGATGCCCTTGAACTCGCCGCTGGCGATGCGCTTTTCCCACTCGGCCGGGCCGGTGATGTGGGCGCTGGTGCCGCCGGCGTCCACCGCCACGGTCACGGGCATGTCGACCACGTCGAATTCGTAAATGGCTTCCATGCCCAGGTCGGCAAAGCCCACCACCTTGGCGCCCTTGATGGCCTTGGACACCAGGTAAGCGGCGCCACCCACGGCCATGAGGTAGGCCGACTTGTGCTTTTTGATCGCCTCGATGGCGGTCGGGCCGCGTTCGGCCTTGCCCACCATGGCGATCAGGCCGGTCTGGGCCAGCATCATGTCAGTGAACTTGTCCATGCGGGTGGCGGTGGTCGGGCCGGCGGGGCCCACCACTTCGTCGCGCACCGGGTCGACCGGGCCGACGTAATAGATCACGCGGTTGGTGAAGTCCACCGGCAGCTTTTCGCCCTTGGCCAGCATGTCCTGGATGCGCTTGAGCGCAGCGTCGCGGCCGGTGAGCATCTTGCCGTTGAGCAGCAGGGTCTGGCCGGGTTTCCAGCTGGCCACTTCTTCCTTGGTCAGGGTGTTGAGGTCCACGCGCTTGCTGGTCTGGGTGTTGGGCTGCCAGTCGACCTTGGGCCACAGGTCGAGCGAAGGCGCGTCCAGATACACCGGGCCCGAGCCGTCCATCACGAAATGGGCGTGGCGGGTGGCCGCGCAGTTGGGGATCATGGCCACGGGCTTGGAGGCCGCGTGCGTGGGGTACATCTTGATCTTGACGTCCAGCACCGTGGTCAAGCCGCCGAGGCCCTGCGCGCCAATGCCCAGGGCGTTGACCTTTTCGTAGAGCTCCAGACGCAGTTCTTCAACCTGGTCGAGCTTCTCGCCGCGTGCGCTCTTGGCCTGCAGTTCGTACATGTTCAGGTCGTCCATCAGGCTTTCCTTGGCCAGCAGCACAGCCTTCTCGGCCGTGCCGCCGATGCCGATGCCCAGCATGCCCGGCGGGCACCAGCCGGCGCCCATGGTCGGCACGGTCTTGAGCACCCAGTCGACCAGGTTGTCGCTGGGGTTCATCATGACCATCTTGGATTTGTTTTCCGAGCCGCCACCTTTGGCCGCCACGGTAATGTCGACTTTGTCACCGGCCACGATCTCGGTGAAGATCACGGCGGGGGTGTTGTCCTTGGTGTTCTTGCGGGCGAAAAGCGGGTCGGCCACCACCGAGGCGCGCAGCGCGTTGTCGGGGTTCATGTAGCCACGGCGCACGCCTTCGTTGATGGCGTCTTCCAGGCTGCCGGTGAAGCCTTCCCAGCGCACATTCATGCCGACTTTCAGGAAGACGTTGACGATGCCAGTGTCCTGGCAGATCGGGCGGTGGCCCAGCGCGCTCATCTTGCTGTTGGTCAGGATCTGCGCCATCGCGTCCTTGGCGGCAGGGCTTTGCTCGCGCTCGTAGGCGCGGGCCAGGTGCTCGATGTAGTCGGCCGGGTGGTAGTAGCTGATGTACTGCAGGGCCCCTGCGATGGATTCAATCAGGTCGTTTTGTCGGATGACGGTCATGGGAGGACTTTCAGGGAAAACGGGAAATCAGTGGTCTGACGGGACAGTGTGAGACATCAACCGGTCGGCCAGGGCAATGGCCAGTGCGCTGAACAGGAACGCGATGTGGATCACGGTTTGCCAGATCAGCACTTTTTCGTCGTAGTTGGCCGCGTTGATGAAGGTCTTGAGCAGGTGAATCGAGCTGATGCCGATGATGGCGGTTGCCAGCTTGACCTTGAGCACCGAGGCATTCACATGGCTGAGCCATTCGGGTTGGTCGGGATGGCCTTCCAGGTTCAGGCGCGAGACGAAGGTTTCGTAGCCGCCCACAATCACCATGATGAGCAGGTTAGAGATCATGACCACGTCGATCAGGCCCAGCACCACCAGCATGATCACGGTTTCATTGAGGGCGGTCAGGGGAGCGTCGCTTTTGTAGCCGATGCTGGTGATCAGGGTCTGCAGCGCATGCTGGTTGCCAAATGCGGCCTCGAGCAGGTGCACCAGCTCAACCCAAAAGTGAAACACGTATACCGCCTGGGCAGCAATCAGGCCCAGGTACAGCGGCAGTTGCAGCCAGCGGCTGGCAAAGATCAGATTGGGCAGGGGTTTGAGGGGTGAGGTCACGGAAGGTTTGGAGTCGGACATGGGGTTGGCATCAGGGTCTGCATGGCTGGCGCAGAACGAACCAATTCTAGTGGTTGTCTGTGTGCAGATACCCCGGACAGCATGCAAGCCAGATGTCAGTCAGTAGGTTGTAAGAGCCAAGGCAGACAGTCTCGCCCATTCAATTCGTCACGTTCAAGTCCAAGGAGACAAGACCCCATGAGCGCCAACGCCATCTACCAACCCAGCGAAGCCTTCGTCAAGAACGCACATGTCTCCGGCATGGCCGCCTACCAGGCGCTGTGCAAGGAAGCCGAGACCGATTACGAAGGCTACTGGGGCCGTCTGGCCAAGGAACTGATCACGTGGAAAAAGCCCTTCACCAAGGTGCTCAACGAATCGAACGCGCCGTTCTTCAAATGGTTTGAAGACGGCACACTCAACGTGTCCTACAACTGCCTGGACCGCAACATTGAAAAAGGCCTGGGCGACAAGACCGCGCTGATCTTCGAAGCCGATGGCGGCGAAGTGACCAAGGTCACCTACAGCCAGCTGCTGGCCAAGACCTGCCAGTACGCCAACGCGCTCAAGAGCCTGGGCGTGAAAAAGGGCGACCGTGTGATGATTTACATCGCCATGTCGATCGATGGCGTGGCCGCCATGCAGGCCTGCGCCCGCATCGGTGCCACCCACTCGGTGGTGTTTGGAGGCTTCTCGGCCCAGTCCCTGCGTGACCGCCTGGAAGACACTGGCGCCGTGGCCCTGATCACCGCCGACTGCCAGGTGCGCGGCGGCAAGCAGCTGGCCCTCAAATCCATCGTCGACGAAGCCATTGCCCTGGGCGGTTGCGACAAGCTCAAGCACGTGCTGGTGGTCAAGCGCGGCAACATGGACATCGCCATGACCGCCGGCCGCGACCTGTGGATGGCGGATGTGGCCGACAAGCAGCCCACCACCTGTGAACCCGAGTGGGTTGAGGCTGAGCACCCGCTGTTTTTGCTCTACACCTCTGGCTCTACCGGCAAACCCAAAGGCGTTCAGCACTCGTCGGGCGGCTACCTGTTGCACGCTGCCCTGACCACCAAGTGGACCTTTGACCTCAAGGACAACGACGTCTTCTGGTGCACCGCCGACATCGGCTGGGTCACCGGCCACACCTACATCACCTACGGCCCCTTGGCGCTGGGTGGCACCGAGATCGTGTTCGAAGGCGTGCCGACTTACCCGGATGCCGGCCGCTTCTGGAAGATGATCCAGGACCACAAGGTCTCGATCTTCTACACGGCCCCCACCGCCATCCGCTCGCTCATCAAGGCTGCCGAGTCCAACGACGCCGTGCACCCCAAGAGCTACAACCTGTCCAGCCTGCGCCTGCTGGGTTCGGTGGGTGAGCCGATCAACCCGGCCGCCTGGGAGTGGTATTACCAGCACGTGGGCGGCAGCCGTTGCCCGATCGTCGACACCTTCTGGCAGACCGAGACCGGCGGCCACATGATCACTCCGCTGCCCGGCGTGACGCCCATGGTGCCCGGTTCCTGCACACTGCCTTTCCCGGGCAT
>JACCEC011915479.1_pt1 | contig 17541 bp, 18 predicted proteins | sample 7450121 | NCBI WGS metagenome assembly JACCEC01 (sample SAMN15323455, study PRJNA562643) | freshwater metagenome | isolation source: river surface water | place: USA:Blue River Watershed | collected 2017-08-18 | reverse complement strand
CGATCTGCTCCTGGTCATACCACATCCCATCACTCTCATAAAAGCTGGTAATATCATCCATCGTCCTGTTGGTGTGAACCAGATAATACTTGAACCGAATCAGATCATCATCGACCATATCATCAAAGTAGTACTTCAGGGTCTTCATCACTGCAGAATTGGTTCCATTGGGACCCTTCCACTTCGAAAAGTCAAGGGTCTCATCCCTATGATCGACGTGATACTTGTTCTTCATTAACGCACGATAGAGCATCCGCTGAATCGTATCGACCTTATCGTCAGATGCCTCCGCATCAAACCCGATCTTATAGATCTTGACCACGGGGTTGACCCAGCCCTCCGGCCTCTCCGGGCGTTGATAAGTCGCCCCTGCGCCGCGCTTTCTCTCCGCCTTCTCCCGCTCCTTCTCCAGATCATCCTCCGTGGTCACAACGATCTCCAAATGTCCCCCATTCTCCGTAATCACCTTGAACGCATCCTCAAATAGCTGGTTCTTCCAAAGGTGATCCTCTTCGCTCGCATTGACTGCGCGGATCTTCTCATAGACCTTCTTCAAGGTCTCATTCTTATACTTCATCCCATTCATCAGATCAAATGCCACGTGATTGATATTGACGTTATCGAGGTGATTGTTGAATGCACGACCACGATAATTCGTCATATCATCCACGCCTTTGAAATAGGTAGGAAGATGCTCCGCCTCAAAATAACAAGGATACCCTTTATTGGAATACCAGCAGCTCATATCCGCAGTGACAAACTCCTCCTTACCATCCGCACCCATACGACTGGAGACGGTAATCTCATTCTCCTTCAAGAGGGTGGCGAGGCGCTCCATAAACTCATCCTTCTTCGTCTCATCCTCCTTGCTCATTGACAAGATGATATTGGGGATCATCGAGGAGGATGCGCCAGAAGATGGGGATGCTGATGCAGTGCTAATCATTGTAGAATCTTGAAAAAATGCTATATTATAGACTTATATAGAATTCCTTTATATCAAACGTGGATCAGGGATCGCCCGGTTCTTACCAAAAAGATATCATAGTAAAGTAGTATTGATCGTTTCTACATAGCTACGTGCAGATCTATATATTTGACTATTTATCTTATCAAATGAGTACCGGTGGTAACAGAAACAAGCTAAACGTCGCATATAATAACAACATCTCCTCGGCATCTTGTATGCCGGTCTATTCGTACTGTGGCGTTGATGGTGACACGGGTTACACAGGATATACCGGTTATACAGGTCCCCAAGGCATTCCCGGTTGGGCAACCAATACAGGTGCGACTGGATACACCGGTTACACTGGGTATACCGGACCTTGCGGTGGATGCGGTCCTACTGGACATTGCGGACCAACCGGTCCGACAGGGTGGACGGGGCCGACCGGATGGACGGGACCAAGGGGTGAGGCGGTCTTTGTCGAGGAGAGGGCCTTAAAGAACTTCTTTGGCCTCAAGAAGCTGATTATTCCGGAGTATTGCGAAAAGTATAGTAGCTGCTCCAGTGACTTCGTAATCACATTGAACCAATACTGTAGCGCCGAAGTAAGTGAGAGTGAAACTCCCTTAGAGCTGATCCCTTTCAATACCTTCTACTTGTATGCGGGGTCTCGAGAGAATAATACCCGCGTGGAGCCCAACTTGGTCTCCGATTACAAGGTGAAGTATTATAAGAATGTGGAGAATCCGTCATCGCCCCCTCAGCCCTTCCCAACGCACTTTATCCCGAATGGCGTGGCGACGCCACTCGGCTTCGTCAACATTGAGGGAAAGAAGGTGATCGGCATTAAGGTGACAAGGATCGCCTGGAACATCTTCCAGACGAAGCCCCTGATCAAGATGACGGATATCTGTAGCAATGACTTGGCGATTAAGCAACATAATGAGCTGATCTTACTGGAGAATCTCAAGACGTCGTTTTATGAGAAGAACCCGGCGATCATTGGTATGGTTCAGAAGGGATGCGATATCCTCTATCCCTTCGTCGAACTCGACCTCAATATCGAACTCCATAGCCAGCGTAATATCAACTTGTCGTCAAAGATTGTGATGGATGGTATGAACCCGGATGCTCCTTACTTCGATCTCAAGGAACCTGTATGGTATGCCAATAACACGTGTCACAATGTCGATGATCCGGTGGCAATCGGAACCTTAAACGGAACAATTAACTTGCAGAGGGAGATCATCTTTAGCAAAGATATTGATGATGATAGTCTGATGCTATGTGTGAAGGTATCCGTCCCCACTGCGACCAAGGAGAAGTTACAGGGATATGATAAGTTCGGAAAGTGCGTTTTTGGAAGTGTTTACTTCTCCAATATGGCAGTCTCCGTGGTAACTGAGCCGATTTATATGGATTAAAATGCGTTTCGATATAAAGGAATTTTTCTTTAGAGAGAGTGGAGGCTTTTTATTGATAAAAAGTCTAATTTCTGTTTCATTAAGGATGATTTCGAATCCCTTCTTGCCTCGCGCAATTCCTACTCAACCTTCTTTGGACTCAAAGAGTCCAGAAGGTTGCAGCGCAAGTCGTCAGGTTCCTTCTCCTACTCCACCTCTCAATGACATGTCCGCCGCAGGTGGCTGCCAGTGGGGATCTGGAACTCGGAATCTCTCATCGGAGTCGACGGGTTCCAATGACTCGACGGGATCCTTCAAACGTTTTAATTTCTATACGGATGAGGAGATCCGGAAGATGTGTACGGATGGTGAGCCGCATCGGCTTCGCAAGATTCTCCCTGAGTACTTCACCGAGGAGAAGAAGGTATATTTGATTGGATGGATGGATCGGAAGATGGCTGATATTGAAGTGTGGCTCAAGGAGAAGCGGAATGCCCATCCAAGGAAGCAGGCGATTCTCCAGAACCGCTATGACAATATCGTCGTTTGCCATCACTATGTCTCCAACCTCGGTAAGAGGAGCATTTCGATCGAGAAGTAAAGGACTTATTATATATATCAATTATTCTATTACATAAAATGGTAATAGAATTTATCAATCTTGGCTCTCCTCACTTCGTTCGTTGAGCAGATTGATCGCTAAAGTCGTCTATAAAAACGTTTCATTAGCTTGATTTATCTTGATTTAGAGAGTACCCCATTGAGAGGCGGTGCGATCGAAGCCCTCAGGCAGGCTGCCGCTCTTCTCAGCAACGGAGAGATTGATACCCACGCCAGCGGGATTAGGCTCAAGACACGTCATACCAGACTGAGTGATAGTGCAGCTCTTCTGGAAAGTCGAAGCGGGACGAGCCTGGTTGTTGCACTCGCGATTTGCCATCTTCTCCTCAATATAGAGGTCAGAGGTCTTCATAATGTTAAGACCATTGTTAATGAGGAACTCGCGATAGTTGTTGGAGCCCTGGATGCGGTTCGCGTTGGCGATCATTGTGTCGACGTAGCAAGCGGGGCGATAGTCGGTGAAAGAACGACCATCGGCCATAATCGCAGGTGAGGTCTGGAACTTGTTGTTGACTGTACGATCCATCTTTACTATCTTATGGTGGTAATATATATTTACTATATTGTAAGTATATATTAATTTAACAACCTTCTTGGGTGATCGAAGATCATCCCAGAAGGTTGCAGGGAGTCGTCAACCTTCTTAGGTGATCGAAGATCATCCCAGAAGGTTGCAGGGAGTCGTCAACCTTCTTGCTGATTACCTTCCTACTAATAACGATTCGTTAGATCAAGGTAGGTAATCTTCTTAATCCCTGGGATAAGAGGGGTAATGTAGGTAGTAAGATCTGCGCCATTGTATCCAGAAACATCCTTATACTTCTTGAATGTGTGAAACTCACCGACGATGTTCTTAATACCACCATTCTTTAGTAGAGTGTTGTTATAAAGAATGTCATATTCAGCACCTTCACAATCGATCTTAAGAACCTCAATCTCATCAATCTTGTAGGAATCAATGAACTCATTGAAATCGATCGTTTCAATCTCCATTTTACGATAAGAACACTCCTTAGAGAATCCAGATTCATCGCAATAAAGAGTATTTGCTCCACTCACACCATCGTTAATATAGATCGTCTCTTTACCCGTCTTATGAGTAACTCCCTTCTCAATCAAGACAACATTGGTAAGACCATTCGCATCAATATTCTTCTTAATCAAGTCAATACAGCTCGGGAATGGCTCGAATGCATAGACAATTGATTCAGGATTTTGCTTCGCAAGAATAATCGTAGCAACACCCGTGTTCGCACCAATATCAATGATCACTTTGTTCTTGAGATTTACAAAATTTTGAAGAGTATACTCATTCATCATAATGATTTCATAGATTGAACCATATCCGCTCGCATCACTCCCATATGTATGAATGATGTAATCATTGTTATTATACGTATGAATTGACATTTGTTTACTTATATATTATGAATATATAAATATTTATCAAGAACGAAACGTGGTTGATCACGACTTGCGCTACAACCTTCTGGAGATCTCCGATCTCCTAAGAAAGTATAGTATAAAGGCTTCTACTTCAGAGGCTTCCAGTACTTGCCTCCGCGCTTGTTGAGAGAGACCACATAATCCTTGGAATCACCACCCTTCATCACAACACCAACTTCGCACTCAGACGGGGTCTTTGCCGGGAACTTCTTATTGTTGGCACCATCCACATTCAGTTCTCCTAACAGATTGTTGATCCGGTCATCCATCTCTGGTGTGATCACTGGGACAAAGGTGGGCTCATCGGGAAGATCTGCGTGCTCCGTCTCCTCCATATCAACTTCGGGACTCTCCTCCTCTTCCTCATGATGGCTTCCGCAAGCATCACACTCCTCAGCCTCACCATCTTCCTTACCTTCTTCATCCACGGTCTCATACTCACTCTCCTCACCACTACCGCTGCCGCTGGCATCGCCAGACATGTCCTCATCCTCCTCATCACTCTCTTCATCCTCACCGCTGCCGCTGGCATCGCCAGACATGTCCTCGTCCTCGTCACTCTCATACTCTTCCTCCTCATCATCTTCACCGGTCTGCATAAAGTCCCTCATACCCAAGCCGCCCATTAGCTGCTCAAGAATATGCTGTTGCTGCATCAGCTTAGAGGGTCCGCTATTCCCCATCCCATCTGCTCCAGGCATCTCAAAAGATTCAAGCTGCTCAATATGCTTTGAGTTCTTCTCCAGGCGACCCCTCAGTGCCTCCATATCACTCTCCAGCATCGTGATCGTATTCTTGTTCTTCTTCGTCTCATTCCATAAGTAATACATCACAATGATCACAATGATCAGAAGTAATACCAGAATACCGAACATATAAGTCGAAAGTATAGATCCCTCCATTTTTATGGTAGTATTTGATTGATAAAAAGTAATCTAACATATTTTGATATATAAACTAATTGATCTGAACGAAAGGGTCTCTTTTACTCTTTCTTTGACTTCCGTCCCCTCTTCTTTACTTCTTTCTTCTCTTCCTTAATCTCTGGGTCTGATGAAACTTCCTCATTGACCGGTTCCGTTGGAATCTCCTCAACCTTCTTGGCAGATATTTGATCTGCAGAAGGTTGCAGGGAGTCGTCATTGACCGGCTCTGATGGAACTTCCTCGTTGACTGGTTCCGTTGAAATCTCCTCATTGACGGACTCCGTTGGAATCTCCTCATTGACCGGCTCTGATGGAACTTCCTCATTGATGGGCTCCGAGGGAATCTCCTCATTGACGGGTTCCGTTGGAATTTCCTCATTGAGGGGATCCGCCAAATGGATCTGGATTCTCTTACACATCTCCATTGCGCAATCGATCAGATCCTCATCAAATCCATTATCCTTAAGAAGCTCAAGCGCGATGTAATTCCTGGAGACGCCCGCCTTGAGTCTATAATTGAAGATAATCTCATTGGTTTGGGGATTACGATCAATCTCAAAGTGATAATTGAGAATCTTGCCATTCGTCGCCTTCTCGAGATACTCCAGATCGCTATAATGAGTCGTCGTCATCGACATCGCATTCGGGAATGATGCAATCTTCTTAAGAATCGCATACGCCCCCGAGAAACCCTCCATATAATTGGTACTTGAGAAGATTTCATCCAGTACAATGAAGCTGAGTCGGTCGGAGGGCATCTTCTTCAGCTTATCGATATAGTGCTTACTCCTTAACATCTCTGCCTCAAAGAGTGAGGAGACGCCCTTCGCATCTGGAATCTGGAGATAGGTCTCAATCAAATGGAATGGCGTCATCTCAAACTTGGAGGCCGCTGCAATTCCCACCGTCTGACTCAAAATCAAATTGACAATCACCGACTTGATAAAGGTCGACTTTCCCGCTGCATTGGGACCTGTAATCAAGATATGCTTCTTATCCATATCCAAACTATTGAGCCGAGTATCCTTAATAAGGTATGGATGCCAAATATCCTCAAATCGGATTGTGGGTTCCTTGGTCTCTCGGGTAGTATCCTTGATATACTTGGTAAAGGTATACGGATTGGTGGTAGGGTCGTGTGCATAGACGAGATTATTGAGCGCCGCGAATGCATCAATCATACCCACATAATGGAAGAGATGAATGAAATCATCCTTGATCTTATTGAAGTGTCGATAGGTATACAAGATCTTACCCTTATTGCTAAAGAGAGAGGGCTCCGTTTCAAAGATCGAATGTTTGAAGAGATGCTGATAGATCTCGATGTATTTTTTGCATCGATCAAGGGATAGATCAATCGATGCATCGTAATGATTGCGAACTCCATATCGATGGCAGTAAGAGATGATCTCGTGGACATTCCGGACATATCCCGTCAGATGATTGAGCTTCTCGTGAATCATATTGATAATCTTGTTGGTATTCTTTGCATTCTGGATCGAGTAGTAGACATTCTGGAAATAGAGGAAGACATAGAGGCCTTTGGTCAAGATGTTTGCCAGTAAGGCACGGGAGGGATTCTTAAAGAGCATATTGAAGGAATCGGATCCAAACATAATGTTCATCAGAACCTTCCAGATCATTGACCATTGGAGCTTGATTCCGGTCTTCCTCTGGAACCAGAAAAAGAGGACAATGGGAATCATAAAGTTGACAATGGGAGTGATGATGGTGAGGGCGGGTGATAGGAAGATCTTGTAAATATTGGTGAAGAGAAGGGCCTTCTCATTCCCGTTGAGAATCTCATTCACATCGAGGAAGGGGATAAAGTCATAGTTGAAGTAAATGAGATCATTCATCATCTCGAGGTGATGCATATTCTTCTCTTGATAGAACCAGAGCATCTCCTTTTCGGTAGCCTTGATCTTCTCAATATGAGGTAGAAGGGCCTTCTTATGAACACCGATCTCCTTGATCAGCTTCTGGCGCTTCTCTAAGAGGCCGACATCCGTAATTGGGGCCAAGAGCATTTCCTTTAGCATAATCTTGCCGCTATGGGTCTGGGTCTTGTCAATCACGTGGAAGATACTCTTCTCCTCGTTGCCATAATGATCGGCGAGCATCTCAATATCCTGATAGACGTAATCATTGAGGGTCGCGCGATTCTCCTCCTCGGCAGTGATGGAGTGCTTATTCACATTCATCAAGGTGAACATCGACTCATAGAGAATCTGCTCATCAAGGCTCTTGTTGATCAGAGTCATACGATCGGTGACATTGAGCTCGTGATCGGGCTTTGCCTCGAGATCAACATCGGGTTGATTTGGGAGAGGTGCTCCCGGGATGGGACCAATGGCAGATAGTAATGCGTCCATATTTGTGGAATTCTTATCAAATCAAATTAAATGAGATACTCTTTCTTATACTATTCCAGCAAAAAAGATAATCGATTTACCCGCGGATTTTATGGATTAACCTTCTTGGGATCGATTCTTAGGGCAATTGCTCCCCGTGGGAATGGACAAAGGATGTCACCAGAGAGAGAAGATGGAACTTATTATGATTCCCATAGTAAGATCAATGATATGGTTCTGGAGGAGGGTATTTGGGAAAGGTCCGGGGGCGGGTCTTCCAAAAAGTGGCATATTTATATCTTTGTTAAAATCTCTTTAAGACAAAGAGGAAAGTTCGAAAGAAACCGTAGGTGACGACTGCCTGCTACCTTCTGGATATCTTCGATCTCCCAAGAAGGTTGTCTTTCACGTGAACTTGAGGACCTTTTCAGCGATGAAGTAGTAAGCGACGATGCTCATCATACCGATAAAGATGAGATTCATCACATCATCATTGAAGAGCTCCCGAGTGAGGCCAAAGAGAAGAGGCTTCGAGCCATTGTAGGTATATGACATCAGAATGTGGAAGACGATAACGATGACGAGGAACTTGTAGAGATTGAGGATCGCCTCCTTGTACTCCGGTTCGACGTTCAAACGGATCTCATAGAGAGCAGGCATATTGGATTTGGTTTTTAATTGATTGATCAATGAGTGTACTACTCCATCATCACATAATTTTATCCAAGATTTATCCAATGGAAGAGTAGATCAATATTTTATAGATAAAAAGATGGCACAGAGAAGCGGATGCTTAGCTCCATTCCATTGTGGGCCTTGTCCAGATTCCGTTGATCCGGAGGCTGTTTACTATGACCTTTGCCCCAATCAGAATGGCGGACCTTGCTCCAAAGTGTGGTACAAGATGAAGAATGGATACATCTACCAATACACCTACTCGTTCAATGATGATATCAACTTTGTCCGAGCTCAGGGATACCAGAACCAGAAAAACGGCTGCGTGATGAGCGATCTGATCGAGATCGCCAAGAAAGAGGGTACCAATACCAAATAAATATGATATATAAATAGTACGACTTTAGCGATCAATCTTGATTGACTGGTTTATATATCACATATCATATATTGAGAATGGCAATGAATGCAATGAGTGGTAGTAAGAGCAAAAGCAAGAGTAAGAGTGCAACGAAGAGTAAGAGTGCAACGAAGAGTAAGAGTGCAACGAAGAGTAAGAGTGCAACGAAGAGTAAGAGTGCAACGAAGAGTAAGAGTGCAACGAAGAGTAAGAGCTCGACCAAGTCGGGTAGTAGTAACAAACCACTTACAGAGAATGGATTCATAATGCAACTTCATCGGGAAGAAGGGGAACTTGATGAGAGTTACCACCAACGAATTGACTTTGTCCGAAAGATTGTCGGAGAGAAGAAGGTGAAACTGAGCGCAGATATGGTCCCATTTGTCTCCACAATGTCCTTTGTTCACGTCTATAAAAAGAGCGGTATGTACAGTTATCCAAAAGAGATTGAGATTGCTTACCAGAAATTACTTTGATTGAGGGGTAGCCTCGTAAAGAGATTTTCCCGGAGGGGTTATAAAGAGATTTCCTACCTTTTACTTCTTGAGGAGCTTCTTCATAATCTCACTGATATCCTTGCCGTTGCACTTCTTGTTAAGGAGGATATAGATAATGAAGTAGTAGACCAGGTAGATGCCACTGAAGAAGAAGGCGAAGAGGGTGACAATCAGACGAGTTGCGGGGGTCTCATTGAGATTGCACGAATAGGCGAGGTAGGCGGTACCGATACCGATCAGGATAGAGAGGATGATCCACGAGGCGGGGATACGATGGATATCACCCTCAACAAAGTTGGGATTCTCCTTGTTGTTCTCAAACTTCTCCATCGACTGGGACTCCAGAGAGCCCTGCATCGCACTCATCATTGTCATTAATTCCAGCATTTTGTGATGTTTTGTGATCTATAATGGTTATTTATCTATCTTTATTTTAGATAAAAGTTCTTTGTTGCGGAATCATAATGGCACAATTCCGTCAGGTATATCAATGGATCGCTCTCGTTCTTCTCCTTATCCTTCTTGTTGGATTCTATCTCTATCGATCGGGTTTGATGGAGGGTTTTACTGAGGGAGAAAGAGATAATAGAAACCCAGGATGTGTAGGTAAGTCCTTTTGCGCTTATGATGTGAAAGCCGAAAAGTGCCGATGTGCTGGTCAAAAAGATGATGCCCGAGTTCAATTTCATAATAACCCCGAATGTTGTGAACGCACCTGCAATCTCCTCCCCAAAGAGAAGTGCTTGGCAATGCAAGATAAGAGTCCCGTTCCTATCAAATATTACTGTAATATTGCTGGTAAGTGCAAAGAGTATGATGCAACGATTCAAGATAGTGTGATTATGGCGAATATCTGTGGCTTAGATGGGACTACCGGTCAATATATTATGCCCTTCGCCTCCAAAGTGGAGTGTGAGAAACAGAGCGATCCTTGTAACAAACATAATGATGATAAGTTGACAGGGACGGAACAGAAGAAGAGCTGCCTTGCGGATACGAACTGCGGATGGTGTGCCAATGAGAGTGGAGTTGGGAAGTGTGTGATGGGGTCCCCTGCAGGTCCAGCAGATCTTGATAAGTACTACTTCTGTAATCCCAGTCAGGCAAATCCCGATGGATCCGAAAAAGGAATCTATCAATATGGAGGAATCTTTACCGGACTCTGATTGATATGACGACTTGCAGGGCGTTGACAACAAAATTTATCTATGAATAGAGTAATTTATAGATAAAAATCTTTCATTTGTGATCAATATGGATAGCAAAGAATCTTCCACCGGACTCTCGGCTAAATCGATCATCTTCTTTGTGATAATCTTTGGTCTGATCATCTATGCATACTATCACTATGAGCGATTGATGACCATTACCTCATTCCCCATCATCCGAGTTCTTCTGATTGTGATGGCTGGTCTGAGCGTCGCCTTCCCTCACATTATGAACTACTTGAAGTACTATGATGGAGACAAATATACTCTGGAAGATGTGATGAAGGCTTATCATAAGTAAGCTGTAGATTTTTATCTATAAAAAAGGTAGTTGTGTTCCTTTTTATAGATAAATATGAGTAGTAATAATCAAGGTGGAAATCGGCCAAAGAACAATGCTGGAGGGAATGCTGGAAGGAATGCTGGAGGGAACAATCTTGGTAATAACAACATCTCTTTTTTGCTCAATAATAGCCTGATGAATGGTAATCAAAATGGTGTAAATAAGAATGTGAATAAGAATAAAAATCGGAGTGGTGGTCCTAAGGGGAATCGATCTGGGAACTATGATGAGATGCAAAAGCAGATGGCGATGAATGAAACGCTTGCAATGATGATGGGGGCACGGGCGACGCTTGGCTCCATTGAAGAGAGATGGGAAGGAACACCCTTCGGCGTGAAGATGGGATATCTCTTCATCCTTGGTGCCATCTTCTACTACTTTACAGTAATGAATTACAATATCTATGGTATGGTGATCACCGGTGCTCTCTTGGCAATGGTAGTCTTTATGTGGAGTATCTTCTTGGCGATTGTTGTTGGATTGGTTGTAGCATTGATCATCTATTTTAAGCGATCGGAGCGAGTGCGTTTAGGCGGTTATCTGGTGGATGGAACGGAGATTACTTCGGATCATATCGTATATAAAGGAAAAGAGGATCACCTCTTTGTTTCATCGAGTGATCTTCCCAAGGAGATGGAGGTGGGTACGTTTAGTTATAGCTTTTGGCTCTATCTCAACAAGCCGCCTACCAATGGCAAAGTCTACAGATCGGGTAAGTGGAAGTCGATCTTCTATCGTGGAAGTAAGCTCGATAGCAAGAATGATCTCTCGAGTCTCACTCAATATTTAGGAGTATGGCTCAAGCCAGATGATCAGACCCTCGCTTTCGTCTTCCAACAGAATGGTTCCCAGAATGAGTCGATCGAGTTTAGCGATATTGAGTATGGTGAATGGATGTACTTCGTCGTCAATTGTACTAAGAATTCAGTCAATATCTTTAAGAATGGTAAGCTGGAGATCTCAAGCAGTCTCCAACAAAACCCTGTATCGATGAATGATTATGGAATCTATATCACCTCCGATTATGGAATGGCCCAGATGGACCTCGTCTCCGGTGATGTATCGACAAGTGCTGAAGATGATAATGCGGACAATGACACTGGATTTGATGGATATCTCGCTTATCTTACCTACTATACAGAGAACTTAGGCGTGGATGAGATTGGGACTGTGATGTCCTTCTATCAAGGAAAAGTAGATAAATATGAGGAGTGGAAGCAAAAGATGATTGAGAGTGATATCGATTATAGCTTCCCCTTCCTCGATGATCAGTCGAGTTAATGGAATAGAAGAATGGAGGAATTTGATAGATAAAAACAGATCATTTGATATATAAAATTGTAATATATATCAATCCTGGAAGAGAGATGAGAGATGAGAGATGAGAGAAGAGAGATGAGAGATGAGAGATGAGAGGAGTATATCTTTTTTTGTAGGTATAATATAGTGATACTTCGTAATTGATAAAATGAACCGAGCAAATGCAAATGCTGGATACAACGTCCGCAATCTCACCAAGAGTGGTGAGGTGCAGAATGTCTTTTCGATGATTCTGATCGGCGTTTTCGTGATCTTCATCGTCTATCTTGTTTACAACTACATCAAGACTTCCAACCAGATGAGTCGTGAATCCCCCGTGATTATCAACGGCGAGATGGATGCTTTTGCCGCCCGTGACCCCGTTGATCTTCCCCAAGTCACTTCCGGTCTCGCTCACAGTTACAGCACCTGGATCTACGTGAAGGATTTCAACTATAACTTCGGTGCTCAGAAGCACATCCTTTGGAAGGGTAATCCCTCCGTCGATCTGGACGGTGAGTCGACCGGTGATGATGGCAAGATTATGAGCCCCCAGATCTACCTCTACCCCGAGACAAATACCCTTGGTATCAACACCACTACCACCTTTAGTGGTGCAACTCCCGAGAGCACGGATGTTCAGAATATCCCCCTGATGAAGTGGGTCCACATCTGCTACATCCTCAATAACCGCAGTGTCGATGTCTACATCAATGGTAAGCTGGAGCGTTCCACTGCCCTTCGTGGTATCCCTGTGATCACCAATGATCCTCTCTGGGTTACCTATGGCACTCCCAAGATTTCGCCCGGTTTCTATGGCAAGATTGGTAAGACTCAGTACTTTACCAGGGCGATCTCTCCTGCGGAGGTCTCAAATCTCTACAATGACGGACCTTTAGGAAATACCCTCTACAAGGTGAAGCTCTTTGATGACAAGAGTTTCCTCTCTTACTCAAAGGGCGGTGAGATTCAGGATGATTCCGGATCCGGAAATTAAGGGAAAGGGAACTCTCATCGCAATTTCCTTTAGACTCCTACTTTGATTCATCAAAAAATATAGTAGAATGATAATATAGTATTGCATATATTATTATTCTTTGGTAAGAGTAGTAAAGCAGCATCTCCTGAGAAAAGATGAATAACTTAAACAAGATCTACAAGAATAATATTCGGAATCTGGGTGGTAACAATGGTTCTGGCTCAAGTGGAATGATCGGAAGTACTCTCATCATCTTCCTGATTATCGCCGTTCTAATTGTCGTCTATCTCTACATCACCTATCGTGGTTACAACAACTTCGTTACCAACTCACCAATGATTATTCGTGATACGATCGATGGTTCCACTCCTATGCGCGTCGATGCATACAAGCTCCCATCGCCCTCTGATGGTAAGTATGGTATGGAATATACCTATAGCTTCTGGATCTATCTGAAGGATACGAACTTCAATGGTGCGACGGAGGGTGGTAAGGGATGCACTGCGGAAGAGTCTGGTTCGGACTACGATTCCCTCAACTTCAAACACATCTTCCACAAGGGTAGCAATGATATGTACGTCGGTGCGGGTTCCTCCAAGCTGCGCAACTTGCCCCTCCTCCAGTCTCCCGGTGTCTGGCTCTACCCCGATACCAACAAGCTCAACATCCGATTCAATACCTATAACAATGTCTATGAGACGTGTGATGTGGGTAATATTCCCATTAATAAGTGGGTTCATATCTCGATCATTCTGATTGGTAACAGTGTCGATGTCTATGTGAACTGCAATCTGAAGAAGCGCCAGAAGTTGAGCGGTTTACCCAAGCTGAATGATGGCGATCTCCTGATCAATAACTTTGGTGGATTTGGTGGATTCCTCTCCCGTTTCCGCTACTACAACTACGCCATTGATCCCTTCGAACTTGACCTGATTTGCAAGATGGGTCCCTCGGAGAATATTCCGATGACCGATCTTGGTGCTGGTGCGGGTAATGGTCTCTCTTACCTCTCCCCTAACTACTGGTTCAACTACGGCTTCCCAATGATGACGACTTCCGAAAAGGCGCTGCAATCTTCTGCTCCCTGAAAAGGAGCAGAAGATTGACCAATGAGAAACTCCCTGCTGGTAGTTCAACTTCAGCAACGGCAAAGTAAGTGCCCGGAATACCAATACCTTTATCCAAATCCTTTGATAGATATAATCTTTTTATCTATCAAAATGCTCAGCATAAAGAGATTTCCCCAAAGAAGTGTAATTCTACGGAAAATCAAAATGGCTCCGACCAAAGAGGAGATTTTACAAGGGATCTGTGAGACGCACGGGATATCCCCTGATCGATGTGGTGTGGTCTCCCGGAGACTCGCCAAAGAGCTTCAAGGGCTGGAGAGTGCAGGAATATCGTATCAGATCTCGTATGATCCAATCTATAAGACGAGTTTGGGAACGCGGAACTTGGTAGAGATCAAGATGATCTACCGGGATCATAATCTCTTTATCGTGTTTTCAGATAACTATCCTTTTTCAGCTCCGATCTTCCTGATTGATAGGGTATGTAATGCGACGAAGGATTGCCGTATTCGGGATGGGCTTGAAGGATTGCCGATCTTCCCCGTAACAGAGATGATTCGGGAATTTGCCGTGGGTGTCGATACTTATCCAAGTCTGGTGGGCGATCTCATTTCACCCAAACAGATGGCAGAGATCTGGATCGGATACCGAAAGGATCGTGCCATCAATGATATTTTGAGCAGGGCTCGATCGATGATCCCTGAGAATCCTCCCGAGGAGGGAGAAGGAGAAGAGACTGGAGTCGGGGAGGAGCTCTTGGAGGAAGCTGATCGAGAGAGATTCACATCGGAACAGCAAAAGCTAATGAACTATATGATCCGTTTTACAAAGTTCCATCATCCAACAACTACATTGGTCGAAGCTCACGCAATGATGATCGAGTGCTTCGAATATTATTAAGCATTTAATTGATCAATAAGATTGATTGATATGATATTCCTTACCATATCGATCCATAAAAAGCCCTATATAAAGCTCATTTACTACTCTATATATAGATCGCATTGGCCATTTACTTTAAAAATGGCATCTACAACCAAAAAGAGTACGAAGAAGGCGGCATCGCCGGCTGCTGCTTCTATGATCAGTAAGCAAGGGAATCCACTCCTCTCCTTTGCCGGATCCGTTCTTATGCCCCCCACTCCCACTCCCACTCCCACTCCTGTTGCAGTGGCACATTCCACTAAGAGTTCCGGAGATAAGGAGCTTTTGAACGCAAAGGCCTATATTGGCAAGCGTGGATATATTATTCGGAAAAGTAAGTTTCCCGAGGAGAAGATCAAGGAGATTAAGAAGGAGCTCTTTGTGAAGCCCAATGTGATGGGTGACTATGGTGCAGAGGCGGAGCCCTATGAGGTATTCCTCGAGAATGAGAATAAGCTCTACCTTCCCAAGTTTTATGGTCTGGGTGCGCTCGGACCGGTCCCGGAGGAGCTCAACAAGACGCCTCCCGGAAAGGATATCGACCTCGCGTTTAACCTCAAACTTCGCCCAGAGCAAGAGCTTCCTGCGGAGAAGACAATGGAGGCGTACAGGACGAGTGGTGGAGGGATTCTCTCGCTCCATTGTGGTGCGGGAAAGACGATCTTGGCGCTCTACTTCATCTCGCAGCTCAAGAAGAAGACGATGGTGATTGTCCACAAGGAATTCCTGATGAACCAGTGGAAGGAGCGTATTGAGTTTGCGCTTCCAGGGGCGAAGGTGGGGATCATTCAGGGGCAAAAGTGTGATGTTGATTGCGACATTGTGATTGCGATGCTTCAGACTTTGTCGATGAAGCAGTTCCCGATGAATGCCTTTGATGACATTGGCCATATTATCATTGATGAGTGCCATAGGATTCCGTCGAAGGTCTTCTCTCGGGCGCTCTTTAAGATCAACTCGCCGTATATGTTGGGTCTATCGGCGACGCCTAACAGGAAGGATGGTTTGACAAAGGTATTGAAGTGGTTTATTGGGGACATTATCTTCTCGATGAAGGGTTCGAAGGAGAGAACGGTGGTGAAGGTGGAGAGGATGATGTGTGAGAGTGATCAGGAGGAGTATAACAAAGAGATTGTGGCGTATAATGGCAATGTGGTAATGGCGACGATGATCAACAACATTGCGGGGTATTACAAGCGCACTTTTGCCACGATGCGTAGGGTGATTGAGAAGCTGAGGGAGAATCCGGCGAGACAGGTGTTGATTCTCTCGGACAGAAAGCAGCATTTGGCGGATATGGAGAAGTGCGCGCTTCAAATGGAATTCACCTCGATTGGTTATTATGTAGGCGGAATGAAGGAGAAGGATCTGAAGGAGAGTGAGAGTAAGCGGCTATTATTGGGAACCTTCCCGATGGCGAATGAGGGATTGGATATTAAGTCGTTGAATGGTCTGGTGATTTCTTCGCCGAAGAGTGATATCATTCAGACGGTGGGACGGATTCTGAGGCAGAAGCACAAGGATTGTGATCCGTGGATCTTGGATGTAGTTGACCAGTTCTCGGTCTTCAACAATCAGGCGAAAAAGAGATTGGAGCTTTACAGGAAGAACAAGTATCAGGTAACGGATATTACGGTCAATATTGATGAGGACAAGGAGCTGAAACGCAAGGAGTACAAGTATCATCTGGGACCTGAGAGCTCAGAAGAAGACGAGGAGGAGTATGAGGTGGATGATAGTGATGATTCGGCGTCTGGTGATAGGAGCTGTGATCGTTTCGACTTTAGTGATATGGGATTTGCGGGAGAGTTCCAGAAGAAGACCCGAAAGACCGTGAAGAAGACGGTGAAGAAGGGTCCTAAGTCCCAGGAAGAGGTGGTGAAGAGCGTTCTTCAGAACTGGGATTGGGATGATGAAACGATGTAATTATATTTTATAGATATATAAATCAATGACGACTCCCTGCTACCTCCTGCTGACCTTTGGTCAGCCAAGGAGGTTGTATAAAGATATACTATACCTTATATAGTATATCTGATCACTACCAGAATGGCTCCTGTTACTATATCTTTTATCGACAAGGCTACTGAAACCTCATACACTCTCTATTATGGTAGGAATGCTTCTGAGAACTGGGAGCTCTATTACTCTGCTGAAGCTGATGATCTATGGTTTCACCTCGATGATTTTCCCTCTGCGCACGTCTATCTCCAAGTATCCAAAGATGATCCATCTGAAGCTGCTCTCCAGTATGCTGCAAGACTTGTTCTTCAGCGAACTCCGAAAGTAAACCAAGAAAACCCGAAGATCAAAAAGGTGAACGTGATCTATTGCCCACGCTCTAATCTGAAGAAGGGGAAGAGTGCAGGAGAGATTCTGATTCTCACCCCCAAACAACTCTCTTCTATCTCCCTGGAAGTCCCTCTCTCTACACCATAGTTCTGTTT
>JACCEC011300280.1_pt1 | contig 17542 bp, 28 predicted proteins | sample 7450121 | NCBI WGS metagenome assembly JACCEC01 (sample SAMN15323455, study PRJNA562643) | freshwater metagenome | isolation source: river surface water | place: USA:Blue River Watershed | collected 2017-08-18 | reverse complement strand
GATAAGCCGATTTCTAGCGGAGCCCGTAATAGATCGCCTATTCTTGCAAAACTAGGAAATATGATTACTTCTGCATTTCCTATTGTATCGCTAAGCTTATATGGTACTGAAAATAAGTTTCGTACCTTTACAATAGTTGTACTAGTTCCAATATCTTGATCTACAATAGTTTTTAATGACTGCTGTAGGGCACTATAAGAAATACGTTTTGCACTAAATTTTTGAATGCCGAGCCTAATGGCTCGCAGTAGCATTTTTATTTCTGCATCAGAAAACTTAGCTATATTATAATCTTTTGCTGTAGGCTTATAAGTTTCACTTATATATTGTTTTAGAGAAGTATCTATATCTTGATAAAGTTTTAACTCTTTTTCAATATTGTCATAGTCAACAATAAGCATAGTTGGAAAACTATTATCAATTATATCTCTAAAATTAAGAGTTTTTCGTTCAAACAGTGCTGTATTTGCTGTTTTTACGTCATCACCTATAGCATTTAATAATTCTTTTGCTAAATTTTGTACTAAAGCTGTGCTGACAAACTCTTGTATCTTTGCCATTATGTATAATCCGCAACGTACATATCTAGTACACGTCTAATATGTGCTGGTAAGCTTGCAGTGCTTACATATTCGATCTGCACACTATTAGTGCCTGGCGCTTTTGTACTGTGAATAGCGCCGTCGTTTTTGCGATAGTAGGTAACTAAGTCTAGTACTGCAAGCTTTAAGTCCGCAGGTACCACTTCAAATCCTGCAAAGTAGCTTACTTTGTAGCCATTTAATAGTTTACCAAAAAAGTTATTTGGCGCTAGTGATAAAATATAGTCGCCATCCTGAATCCAGTCTGTAAACTTTGCGAGTCTTGTGTAAGTTTTGCCATAGTCTATGCTACGCTCTACACTAATTACTTGCACGACCGGCGTTTCTTTTAAAATTAGCTTGTCCACATCGCCATGAAATATTTCTACCTTAGCTTCGTCATAGAAGTCAACAAAACCTCTGCGACAATATGTTTTTACCAAGTCACTGACTTTTGGTATTAAGAAATCTATTTCGGCATCGTGGTTGGTACTGTTGATGCCAGCATATGTTTTATACTCTTGTCTTGTAATTAAATCTGCCATCAACTGTCCTCCTGTCTTTTAATTGGACTCTGTAAAATCCAATTAAAAGACAGGGATTTTTCAATCCCTGTCCTGCTTAAAATTAAGCTACGTAACGGATAGCGCTTACGCCAGCACCGTTGTTTGTTGTAATTTGTGTTAGACCTGTACGCAGGCTAGCAACCATTACACGACGCTGTGTTTCAACTAGGTCGTCTGTGTCAACACGTAGACCACGCTGATTACCAACTACGAAGTTCATTGGTGCGTATGCAATAGCAGCAACTTCACCAGCGGCCTTGCTGTTGAACTCAGCACTTACTAGTACTGGAGTATTTGCAACAGTACCGATCTGACCTGTTAGGAAGGTAGCTTGTGTACCAACTTTATCCATTGTCTGGAAGTTAGCATCATCTAGTAGGTCAAAGTAACCTTCTGTGCTAACAACATAGATCATTTCGGATGGGTCTAGACCCCAAGCACCTAGATCACGACGTGCATCGCGCAGTTTAGCAACAGTTAGCTTGTCAGCATTGCTGATATCTAGTGTAACTGCACTTGCTGCGTCATAAGCGGCCAGACCCTTAACAGGATCAGCACCTGCGCCAGCACCTAGGCTGAATGCCTTGTCAACTGCGCGTGCAACACGGCGAACCATGGCATCACGTACAACTGGCATGATTGCTAGTAGAGCGTCTTCTTCCTCTTCGAAAGCAACGTACTCGTTTGTAGCAACCTTGTATGCATTCAAGGTGATTTCTTTTAGAGCGTGAGTAGCATTGCCACCTGCGCTATTGCTTGTACCGAACTGAGCGTTCTGTACCCATGTTGCCATGCCAGCCTCTGGATTTACAGGGATAGTCATAACATTGGTCTGCATAGCGATAGCACGCAGAGTAGGAGCAATCACTAGACGACGGCGAACTTCGTTTTCCATGTTTAGGCTAACTTCAAGTTCCCATGTAGCGCTTGGTACGTGTGCACCATACTTTTGAACCATTTGACCACCAAACTTGGTGCTCTCTAGGCTCTTACCAGCCATCTTAGCCAGCAGAACAGCCTTTTCCTTGTCCTGATAGCTCATTTCACCTTGCTTAGTGTCGGTGAACTGCATACGGCTCTTTTGAATAGCTTCTAGTTCGGAAGCCTTCTCTTTTAGTGCAGCTTCTAGACCTTCTAGGGCTTTCTTCTGCTCAGCGCGCTCGTTTTCGAAACGCTTTTCAACTTCGGCTAGTAGCTTCTCAGCACCAGTTTCTGTTGGTGTTACTGCTGCAACGGCAGCCTTGATACGAGCTTGTAGCTCTGCTTCTGCCTTTTCTTGGGCAGCCTTCTCAGCGGCAGCCTTTTCTTGGGCCTGTACTAGGGCCTTAGCTGTCTGCTCAGCAGCCTTAGCAGCGGCATCTGCTAACATTTGCTCTAATTGTTTTGGATCCATGTTCCATTCCTTTGTAATGTCGCCATTTGCTTCCGTTGAGGATTCTAGCCCTTTAGCTGACTCGCTGCTGGGTGCAAATTGCTGTTTAAATAAACTATATTCTTCGTCATTGTCAAATGACTTGGAAAGATTAAATAATGTATTTTGATTAGCTGGTACTGACACTACTGAAATTTCATGTAGTTCCAAATCTTTAACTAAGAAAACTTCTGCTGCTGTATTGTACTCTGCATCTTTGATACGGAATCCAATACTAAAAGCACTCAGAATGCCTTTCTTAATCAACTTATACACATCGCCGGCCGCATCAGAGATTTTGGCTTTAATCCACAATCCCCTGTCGTCAACTTTGTGTTCTACCATTTTGCCAACGGGCATTGTGTGATTGTGATAAGCAAGAATGATAGGATTCTTTACATACTCCTGCATTCCCTTTTCCCAAACACCTGCGGGCACCACGTCGCCGTGGCGATCCTTGTCGTTGGTAGACGCGTAACCCTCAATCATAATGCTCTGATCTTCGTCATCGTCTTTTGGTAGTGCCTTCGCAGTAAACTTACTATTAAAGTAAAGTATTTTATCTTTATCTACCATAATACTCCTTTATTGCTGAGGTCTACCACCTTGCGATGGATCAGCAGCACTACCGGCGATATTAGCCGGTATTCTTAACTCGTCATGCCCTTCCAATTTGGCATAACGCAATTCTGTTCTGGCTTCGTTAGGAGTGATAACTCCACCATTAACCAAACTTACATGATATTGAGCTATGTCTTTAAGCTCAGGCTGAAGTGCGTTAACATTGCTTGTAATTGGTTCCACGTCATATCCGAAGTATCTCTCGATACTAGACACGTATCTGCGCACCATTGGTAACACTGTTTCCAGGTAAAATAGGCGTAAATTAGGGGAAATGTTAGCATTGTTACCTCCCATTAATAAAATTGGGGGTACACCAACCGCAGTCATAACTTTTTCACTGTGTGTTTTAATAGACTGGTCAAAGTCCATTTCTTTAAAACTTGTGTCACTAATGTTGTGAGGCTTTAAGCCCGAATCCAAGATGATTGGACGCTTGCCGCCATTTTTTGAGCTGTATTTTTGTAACCAGTAACTAATTGTTTTTTCTTTAGCAACTTGCGATAAAGTGTTGTCCGATGTTAATACTAGTCCAAAAACAGCACCGTTATCAAAAAACTGTTCTTGGAATTGTTGCATTGAGTACAAGATCTTGATACTACGTTCGGCTGCTTCCAGTCGCGATGCACCACGATAAATACTCTCACTACTTACATCACGAAAGTAAAATACTTCCGACTCCTTAAAGTCAACAGCACCGTTGTATCTGTAGCCTTTAATAAATGTTTTTTGGTCTGTTAAGATTTCGACGTTTGCACTGGGCAAGTGGTATAAAAATGTACCATCAAAGTGCACAAATGCATTGCCTTCCAGCAACAAGTCAGTGAATATACACTGACGAAACTCCAGTGCACTCTGGTAAGGATTTGGTCGAAAGTTCAACAGTGTGTTCAGCGTCTTTTGACGCACACCGCCTTGTACACCATCGTGTACTTTATCTTTTATGTCGTAGTCTAGCGAGCTGCAGGCTGCTACCAGCATGCCTACGCTGCGATTAACAGACTCCAACTTTTTAAACGCCTGAGAGTAGGTAAGCGGTTTGGAATCCGTACCAATCTGTGTGCCCTCGGCATCTGCAATTCTGTACTGCGCTGGATTTAGCTTTTCCACTAAATAGTGGCGCAAATTAGTTATATAACCCATGTTTTGACCCTAGCAAAATTCGCTGAACCAGCTGCCTTGCGATTGCTTAGGTATAACATCACCACCCAAAAACTTTTCACGCTGTAGTTCTATCCAGCGAGCCTGTTTAGGCTCTGACCCTGGTCTTGGAGTTTTACCATAGACTCCGTGTAGCGCTACATGGTGTCGGTTACATAGGGTGTAAACCTGGTCATATAGTTCACTATGGTGTTCTGCAATAAACTCGTCTCTTACAGCTAAAATGCCTTCGTCGGTACTGATATCGTACTGCTTGCGCTGAGCCCACTGCTCCAACAATAGTGTTACGCTGTGTAAATGATGCAGTTCCAAATCGACTTTGGTGTTGCATATATAACAGCAATCTTGTTTCTCGTATGCGGCTTTTGCCCTGTCACGAACCCACTTTACCGGAATTCGTTTGTTTGTGTTTTTGGCCATAAGTAAAAAACCACCTTTGGAGATAAGAGTATTATACACCAAAGGTAAGTGTTTGTCAACGTAAAAATTTATCCTGCCCTTAGATTGTGTAAGTATACAGCGGATAGCGGACCGCGTCGCCCATGTGCGAGAACTTGTCGTGCAGGGGTCGTTCTTTGGTCAAACCTTCGCGGTTATCCCAACGGTACTGCTGGAACATGCCTAATACATGTTCACACTCACGTAAGACCTTCAACCTGCCTTGTTGGATTAGTGTTTGCACGTAGGCAATGCCCGGCAGCACATCCTTTTTGGCTTTGGTGCTTGCAATATCGTATAAGTAGGCAAGGTCACTGGCAAATTGTGCTGCTGCCGAGTCAATAAACACGTTGGACACCTGCCAACGTTGGCACAGCTGCTGAAATACTTCCGCGTGTTCAGCCGTAGTTTTCTCAGCTTGCAAGTACTCGGCTACTATATAGAAACAATCGCGGTCAAAGCTGTATACAATCACCACAAACGCAGTTTCGTCGCGGTAGCCAGGGTCGCAGCCTGCGATCACTTCACAGCGGTGCAGGTTTAAGACGTCCTCCGGCAGCTCGTCGATGACATTGTCGTCTACTAAATTGTAGATTTGGCCTTCAAACGTGGTGAAGCTGGCCATGTACTCTTGCTCAAATTCAGCCTTGCTCATGCTGCGGCGGGCTTCTTCCACGTCCGACTCAGCCATGCGTACATTTTCACTGTAGTCAGCTTGTAGTGAAACCCACTCTGGGTACTCGTTGGAAAATCCACGCTCCCAAAATTTCGAAAACCAGTTTTGCTTGCCGCGGGGTGTAGAGATAAACAGTGCCTTTGCAGTGGGCTTGTCTAGGGTTGGTCTGAGTGCGACGTTAAAAGCAGCCTCACCTCCGTCTCCAAGAGCGGCCTCGTCGAATATGATGAGATCATAGCTGCGTCCAACTGTACTGTCCACGGTACTGAGCGAGCCCATGCGTATAGTGCTGCCATTACTAAGTTCAATTATCTTGTCATTTAAGTTGTCGCGTGTAACTTCCAAGTCAAAGTGCTTTATCAGCCTACGCTGCAGCTCAAACGAGATGCTGCTCAAGTTGTAGTTAGGCGAGATGATTAACACGTTGGAGTTAGGCACTAGTGTAACCAGCTGGCCGATTATATTGGCGATATAGGTTTTGCCTAATCGCCTGGCGAGTGCAGCGCACACAAAACGGTATTTAGGATCGTTAATGGCATTGATTAGTGCGATTTGTGGACGGTTGATAGTGTCCCATAAATTCAACAGTTTAAGGTAGTTGGTGATGGGCAGTTTAATAAACCTATGCTGCGGCTCAAACTCCACAATGTGGTCGCAGTCTATGTCTGGTCGGCTAATAGTTAACATTAAACACCCTCGCCGCTAATCAGCTGCTGTATTAGTTTGGAATACTTGGTGCCGTCCAAGCCCTCATTGATTTGCACGTTAACTTGCTTTTGCGGTCCACTAGCCTGCTGTGCTTTGGCCAGTTGAATTTCACGGTCCAGCAAGTCCATGCTCATTTTGTGTGATAGTGCCAACAGGTCAGCAATGTCTTTGCTCGAACCTACCCCAGACTCCTCCAGCTCCTGAAACTTTTGGCGGATTAAGGCGTCCATGGCTTTGCGCATTAAGAATCGGTTGTTGTAGCCGGTGTCCATAAACACGTGGTCGATATACTGCTTTACCTCGCGACGGCTAAGGTAGTCTGTGACCAGTTTAGGATCAATGTCCAATTCGTGTGCAACTTTTTTGGCGTCCTGAAGTTGAAGATAGCAGTTGGCAACCTCTAAAGCTTCAGGAGATATGTGTACTGTCTCGGCCGGTAGGTGCGTCGTCATCTGCGTATTCCTGATAAAATCGTCGTTCTTGAATAGTAAGCGTGTCTTTATGCGTACGACGAGGATTCTGGCATAGTGGACATTTTGATATACCACAATCTAGTGAGTGGCGCTTGTTGTAGTGATGTGGAGTTTCCGGTGCCAAGTGGTACTGTTTAAGTAACTTGGCTTGCTTAACCTGCATGGTTTTGCTTTGGTGTTGACGGCGTGTACGTATTTGTTTAACTTCGGGTGCGCTCATTTTTTTGCCTCCAATTTTTTAGATTATAGCAGGTTAGTGCTGTGAATACAAGTTAAGATTTTGGCACCTTAAGGGTTTCGAAAAATCCCATATAGGCCGCGTGTGGGTGGGCCGAGCGATTATTCAAGTTTTGGTAGTCTAATAACCGCCCTCTATTGTACCACATCAATTGGTTCCGCGTCAATAGGTAGTTTCCCTACTGTGCAATCTTTTTGTGGGTGCTATACTGTGCGCTGTTGCATGGGGCAACAATGATGCAGGCAAAAACCCTACACTTGACTCGGGAATTGTTCTGCACTATAATATAGTTTTCTGACTGACTTATAGGAGATTCTGACATGACTGCAAAGACTGTGAACTACACTCCCGAGCAAACTGCCAAGATGGTTGCGGATTATTCCGCAGGCGTTAGCGTTGAGATGATTGCTCAGGAATTGGGTAAGACTGTGCGTTCTGTGGTTGCAAAACTTTCGCGTGAGAAGGTTTACAAGGCTAAGGAATACAAGACCAAAACGGGTGAGCTTCCCGTTAAAAAAGATGCACACGCTGATTATATCGGCTCTGCACTTGGCTTGACTGAAGCTGATACAGAATCGCTTACAAAAGCGAATAAGACTGCATTGGCTAAGATTGCAGACTTTATCAAGGCTGAAAAGGCCTGACAGTTGCGAGGGGCTTTGCCCCTTGCTATAATATCGCTATGCTGATACTTAATGAACTGACTGAAGCCTTGGGGCTTAAACTACCTATCACACTTGTTGTGCGTACACGCCGCAATAAAACCTGTGATGCATACTATTTGCCAATACATAGCGACCGAACTGCTAAATTGATAGGGCATAAAATTGTTATATACACTAAAGATGTGACCCGAGATTTTAATACACTACTTGCACACGAACTAATACACGCATGGCAAGAAGAAAATAGAAAAGCAGAAACGCATGGCAAACACTTTAAGAAACTGGCCAAGCAATTAGAATCACAATTTGGCTTTACTGAGATTTATATTAAAGGGATTGACGAAAAATAACCCCAAAGACCTTAGGGTCTTTGGGGCGCCAATTATACTTGTATAATTGCAACCGTGTCAATAGGTGTTTTCCCCTATGTTGTATTTTTGCACAGGGCTTGTGTGGTCTGGGTTTTTGTGTATAATGGCTGTATGGATAGGAGAACAGATATGTGGCTTAGATTGCAACTTGCAATTTTGATTGCCCGCAGACTTATACAAGCTACAGGCATGGGATTGCATGATGCTTGCAGAATTGCGGGAAATAGGTATAATGTGGATGCTTCCCAAGTTTATCGTGAAATAACAAACTGAAAGGTTAATTATGTTTACAGAATACACAACCCTTGAGCAGATGCAAGCTACCATCTGGGATTTTTATAAAGATGTGCATGGTTTTCGTCCTCGCCATTTCACACAACAAGAATGGGATTCTATGGAATTCCTGCAAAGGGAATATGATAACCTTTGCAAGATTGTAGACAATATGTCCCCTGAGCAAAAAAGGGATGAAGGTTGGGGCTATGACGATAGCATGGATGGCGATCACGCCTCAGCCCTTGCCTCTGCGGGTTGGGGTACTGATGAGGATTACGGCTATTCGGGCGAACCCGACTACGATTGGTAACGCAATAACCCTACTGTTGGTAGGGTTATTGGCGCCAAAATTATACTATATAATTTTGAACCGTGTCAATAGGTGTTTTCCCCTATGTTGTATTTTTGCACATTAGGGTTTGTCCTAGGTTGACGGGTTTGCGGGAATCGCTATAATAGGGGCATGAACAGCAAACGATACACAACAAAACAAATTGCAGAATTTGCACAATTTTGCAAGCGTCACGGCTTGACATTTGCAACACTTGTAGAGTATAATTCGGCATTGGCTCAATATTTCACAGAGGAATAAAAATGATTAAGAGGATTGCAATATATGACATGGATGGCACAATTGTTTGTTCCTTGCATCGTTATCGTACCATTATTGATGCAAATGGTGAGCGTATTGACCTTAATTATTGGCGTGAAAATGAGTATCGTGCAAGCGATGATTCTCTGCTACCCTTGGCTGAAAACTACAAGCGAGATTTGGCAGATACTAATTGTTATGTTGTTATTGCTACTGCCCGTATTTTGCGTACCCCTGATCTTGCATTTATATCTGAGAAACTAGGCGATCCTGATTTTATTGTTTCCCGTCCTGATGGTGAAACTATTTCAGGCGGTACTCTTAAGATTAATGGTTTGCGTAAGGTTTTCGATATGTTGCCTAATGTAAATCGTAATGATTGTGTATTTTACGAAGATAATGTTAGTTATCTAAAGGCAGTTTGCGATTATTTCAATATTCGCGGTGTTTATATTCCAAGCAAGCAAGGACATTAATTATGTTTGAGGTTATTATGTGGTTTTTGGGTATGGTTATTGCCACGGGTATTTTCTTTATTTGGGAATATTATTATATGCGCGACCGATAGTGTTTCACATGAAACAACCGCTGTTGTATAAAAACAACAGCGGCGCCAATTATACTAGTATAATTGCGCGCGTGTCAATAGGGAAAACCCTAATTTTGCGATAAAATTTTTCTATCGGGTCGATAGAAATTTTCAATGGGCAAGGGGGTTGACAATCCCAAAAAATAGGCGCATAATTCACCTTGTTTATCACTCAGGAATATCTAAATGGCTCGCAAACAATATTTTGCAATTCTCGATACAGAAACCACAATTAATGATACTGTTGCAGATTTTGCAATTATTATCTGTGATCGCAATGGTATTATTTATAATCAATGCGCGGTATTGGTTCACGGCCATTATGACACAATGGAATTATTCCACGATAAAAATACTAATGATATTTGGGGCTATGCTGGTTTGCAAAAACGCAAAGCGCAATATTCTGCCATGCTAGATTCAGGCGTTCGTATGCTTGCATCAGTTAATGCCATTAATCGCTGGATTAATCAGGCTATTGGCAAATATAATCCTACTCTTACCGCATATAATCTTGCATTTGATTTGTCAAAATGTGCCAATACTGGTATTGACCTTACTGGTTTTAATTCTAAATTTTGTTTGTGGCAAGCCGCTGTAGGTAATATTTGCCGTACTAGAAAATTCAAACAATTCGCCCTTGAGCATCATGCATTTAATAAACCCACACAAAATGGTAATATGACTTTCAAAACCAATGCCGAGATTGTTTGCGCGTTTATTAATAATAATTTTATTGAGGAACCGCATACTGCGCTAGAAGATGCTCGAGATTTTGAATTGCCTATTCTCGCAAATATTATCAAAAAGCGCGATTGGCAAGATAAAATTACTGCATATAATTGGCAAGATTTTCAGGTTAAAAATCATTTTGTTGCACGATGAAATCACTTTGGATTATTGCACTATTATTGCATTTGCACGAAGATAAACGGCTAGATTCTGAAATGGATAAACGGCCGTTTATTATGCAAACAATTACGGAGATTATATAATGGAAATTATTGGTTGGATTGGTTCGATACTATTAGCATTTTGCGGATTACCGCAAGCAATAGAATCTTACCGCACAAAATCCTCTGACGGATTAACTTGGGGATTATTGTTAATGTGGTTTTGGGGTGAGATATTTACCATTATCTACATTATCCCAAAATGGCATTGGCCCTTGATATTTAATTACACTGCAAATATTATATTCCTTGTAATTATTATATATTATAAACTTTTTCCAAAAAGATAAACCCAAGTTAGTGAGCGCTCACTAACTTGGGGCGCCAAAATTATAACATATAATTTTGGCCCGTGTCAATAGGGATAAACCCCTATGTTGTATTTTTGCACAGGTGTTGTCTGTGCGCTTTTTTCGTGTATAATATGGGCATGAACCGAGAAAAACTGCAACAATTTCTAACCCGTCAGACCGACAGGGTTTGGGATAGGCTTTGCGAAAGCTATCCCCGATTGGTGCGATATAATCCGCCTGCAATTAAATTAAATGGCAGATTATGGCGCACTGCCGGATTTTGCCACCAAAATGAAAATGTGGTAGAATTGGGTTATAAATTTTTTATTGCAAGCCACGATTATTATGCGGAAATGATTGATATTATTTTACCGCATGAGATTATTCACCAAGCCGATTTTAATTTGTTTGGTGAATCTGAGAAAAAATGTGGGCATGGTAAAAAATGGTGCGAAATTATGGTAAAATATGGTTTAGAACCTAATCGTTTTCACTCAATGGAGATTTCAAGATGACATATGATATTTTAAATTTTATTGGAATTGCTTTACTAGGATTTCATTTTTCGAGCATATTTTTTGCTGATAAAATTGTTGATTGGTTAAAAAAGCATGATTAAATTTATTAGTTGGCTTGGAACATTTACTAGCATTTTGGGCAGTTTTATTGTCGCAATGCAAATATTTGTTTTGGGCTATTCCTTGTTTCTAATTGGTTCAGTTAGTTGGTTAATTGTGGCAATTACAAAAAAGGATTTGCCCCTAGGTATTTTAAATGGCACATTTTTGTGTGCTAATATATTGGGCTTATATAAGGCGATTATGTAATAACCCTACGCTTGACAGGGTTTTTGGATTCTGTTATACTGTAGATTCTTAAGTCAGAAAGGAAACGCAAAATGTCTGCAAAAACTGTTAATTATACTGCCGAGCAAACTGCTCAAATGGTTGCCGATTATCAGGCTGGTATTACTGTTGAAATGATTGCCCAAAATATGGGTAAAACTGTTCGTTCGGTTGTTGCGAAACTCTCGCGCGAAAAAGTTTATAAGGCAAAAGAATATGTTTCTAAAACTGGTGAAAAGCCAGTTAAAAAGGATGTTCATGCCGATGCAATTGGGGCTATTCTCCGATTGCCAGAAAATGATATTGAATCGCTTACTAAAGCGAATAAATCGGCTTTGAAAGCCATTTTCGAGGCATTAGCCAATTCAAAACCGATTTAATCGGTTTAAATCCCCGAAAGGGGATTTTTTATTATCTGCTATGTAAGTGAGCGCTCACTTCGCTTGCGCCAAAATTATACCATAATTTTGTGGCGCGTGTCAATAGGTACTTTCCCTAATGTTGCTCCCACGCAACAGGTTGGGTCTGATTTTGACCAAATGCGAATGATTCTCATTCGCAACACAAGTTAGCGAGCACTCACTAACCTGCCAGCGAAGTAAGCACTCACTTCGCGCAGCTATGCTGCTGCGCCAGTGCAAAAACTCCAGTGCAAAAACTTGAAGGTTCCGGCGCGCCCATTATACAGTGCTAAACCTTTATGTGTCAAGTGTATTTTTACCCAAACTGCCAACAACCGCCAGAAATAGTCACTTGAATAGAGTGCCAAAACTTTTTATAATTTATTTATTAAATCGAAAGGCGCTCTGACATGACACAACTTGATCTTTTCACCTTGGAATTGACCGATGCGGAACTGGCGCGACTGAATGCGCTCATCCGTGAAATTTGTGATGAATGTACCCTACACGACGAATTTTTTGAATTTGAACCCGGATGTTTTGTTGAAGTATAATATTCTTTTAACAACGAGTAGCAAAGGAAAGCTATCATGACCACCGAAAAAATGGTTAACTATACTGACGCGCAAACCAAGGAACTTGTCGAGCGCTACCAAGCTGGCGAGACTGTAGAAACTCTTGCCGAAACTATGGGCAAAACCACGCGTAGTATCGTGGCCAAGCTCAGCCGCGAAGGTGTTTACAAAACCACCAAGCGTGTTGCGGAACACCGCGTTAAGAAAGCCGAGCTGGTTGAGCAACTGGCCAGTGCTTGCGGTGTAGCACCTGAACTCTTTGATAGCCTGGAAAAGGCCAATCACGAAGTACTGGTGCAGCTGGTTAGCCGGCTCCGCTAAGCAGGTTTAGGGTCCGGAAAAATTGACTTGATCTGTGACCCTAAACCATGTATAATAATATCTTAGACAGTCAGATAAGGGCAACAAGTTACACCTAAGGGTGTAGCCCGATCGTACAGACCCACTACCACGAAAACCAGCCAATGTTAGTCGGCACAACTGTAGTCAGGTGGTCTGGTACAACGACTGTCAGAATTTTTTACTTGATTTTGCTTGTTGAATCATAGTATAATATTTATATATTATTAAGGGTGTCAGCGGTCACTAAGCTAAACATAGTGATACGACTTAATTGTGGAGAAGCTACTCACCGAGCCACAGCCCTAACCACAGAATACGGGTAAACAAGGTGCTGTGTTTGCAGCATAAGTTTTTGATTGGTGTTGAATAACACGCCTATACACCAGCCCAACTTTAAGTTCCTATAGTTTAGAGGCCAAGAACGCTGCCCTTTCACGGCGGTAACCTCGGTTCGAATCCGAGTAGGAACGCCAGGTATCCCTCTGACGATGGCCAGCCCAATGGCCGAAACCCCAAGCACCGAATCTGGTTGCTGCTAGCCTTCAACACTAGCACCTATATTCAGCTTAGGGTCAGGGAGTTGCAGTAGCCCCGGCCTTTGGCCTAAAAGACTGTGCGGTGGGTTCTAGTTTTGCCACCGAGATACATGTAACTAGACGCGGCAGTAAGCGATATATACTACTACAGTGCAGGCGTTGGAAGCGAAGCACTTTAAACAGAGCAGCTAACGGCCGTTGGCGCTCACAACCGCGGTAAAAACCACACCGGTTAATTAGTGGTTCAAAAGCCCCTGCAAGGTATCGCCCTTGGGGGCTTTTGTTTTTGGTGCGCGCTCTGCGCCATTATACCAGTGCAAAACCTTGCGCGTCAAGTGCCGATTCTTGAGCTGACTGACCCTAAACCGCCATAAGTGTGTCCATCACGCAGGCAAGAAAAAAGCCCCCAAAGTGTCAAAACTTTGGGGGCTTTTGCCATTTATCTTAAATTTTTGCGGTTTAGGGTCAAACAAGTGCAGTTTGCTCCAATTTTCTCTGTAACAGGATCAGCACCTGCTTGTTTACCTTCTCCAGCGACTCCAGCTGGTCCGGTGGGACGTCCAGAAGCTCTGCTAGCCGGTCAATGTGCTCCGATTTTTTCACGGGGACCTCACCTCGCTTGTTGAGGTACTGCTTTTTCTGGTACACGCCCAGACTGCTCAGCTTTGCAATTACACTACGCTCTGGTACTTCCAGCCGTTGTGCAAGCTCTAGCACTGGTGTGCCACCCCTATAGTCCTCAACCAATTTGTCTGTAATTTCTTTTGTGTACTTTATAGCCATGGTAGTGTTTTGCTGTTGTCTTGTTTTGTGAATTTGTCAACTGCCACTTCTGTGCTGTGAAACAACTCTATGCTGATTAGTGGCTTAGGTTGATTGTCCCAGTTTTTAGGGTCTAAGATCATATACTGTGTGCGTTTTGCTGGGTGTGCAAGCCAAATCTGGGTGAGCATTGTTTGTGTTAGTTTAGGCAAGTGTCCCAGCTTAGTGTCTTTGATACCTGTTAGTGACCAAGTAGATTCAGCAGGCTTTAGTGTGCCTGCTTTTGCTCCGGTTTTGTTCATCAAACCTTTATTGCGGATCTCCAACAACTCGTCTGACCCTAAATCGTCATAATCTACCTGAACTGCTTCCAACAGCTTAGGCTCCAGCAACCACTCTAAATTCGCCAAGCCCCTAAACTGCTCGTATGGCACACCTTGATACTTTTTAAATCCAGCTAGGATGAGTGGTGTAAGCGTAGCATACTCTGGATGCTGTGTTTGTGATCTTAAGAATAGTGATCTAGGGATCCTGGTAAGCTTCCACAATGCCTGCTGTTTAGGGTCTTGCCCAATGTTATTTGACAGGGTTTGCTGAATGTCTATGGTGCCGTCTGTATAAGCTAGTGTCCAACTACCAAAGTTTGCTACCAGTTGGGGTAAAAACCATTGCTGGTGGGGTTGCAGCTCAGTTTGGGCAAAGTGCTCCAGTTCCGTGGTTGTGAGCCCGTTGATTTGTTTCCAGTTTAGTTCGTTGATGTCTTGCTTTTTTAAGTACATAAATTTTTGTTGTTTAGTAGTGTTTTTAACGCGTAATTATCCAAACGATTATGGCTGTGTTCTCAACTTCGCCTGACCCTAAACCTACACACATTACACAACCCTGGGCCCCTCGCATTGGATGGATCCTCCCAGATTGTGTATGTTCAGGTAGGTAGCGTAGGCTTGCTGAACACAGCTGTTATTGAACTTTTTAAATTATAACAAATTATATCACATTGAGCAAATGTTTAGCAAGCTAATTTTTTACTAGGGGGAGTAGACTAGTTGCTTCTTGTTTGCGTTCTTGGCTGGTTTTGTGACCTAAGATAACGATAGCTTGATCGTGGTACATCATTACCAAGCACTTGCCAGCTGCCATAGTCGTGCCAGTTTTGCTGAGTTGCAGACGGTGTGTACTGGTGTGCGGGTTGGTGTTGTTGACTGTTCTGCCCCGGATAAGCAGTTTAGGGTCAGCACTGTGTTGGATGAGTGGCTGATTGTGCAAGTTAGGCAACACTTTAATGAGGTCCTCCACTGTGCTTTGGTTGGTGGGGAGCAGTCCACTAGCGTCGGTGATTGTGGTGTTTAAGAGTCCAAAGCCTTGAATCCACTGATTGGTGTCTGCGATGAACTCTTGGTAACCGCCTGGGTAGTTGTGTGCCAAGGTATCGGCTGCCACATTGTCACTGGCAATTAACATTAGCTTGATCAGCTCCAATCTAGTATACCGGTCGCCACGCTTTAGGTGTCGGCTTGTTTGTTTGACCTTAAGTTTCTCGTCTAGAGGTTGGCCTTGGCGGAGTACGGTGTTGGCAGTAAACAGCTTGGTAATGCTAGCAATAGACTGCTTGTTTTGGCTGTTGTGCTCTACTACCCACTCGTGGTTTTGGTAGTTGTAAACTCCAACAGCTACTTGTGCACTAGCTAGTTGTGTGAACAGCAGCAAGATTACTGCCAAGGCACGTGTGGCCATTCTGTGCCTCCTTCCCAGTCAACGTCGTCTTGAGTGCTGTAGTACAACAGCGAGTAGTATATGCTGATTAAGAGTGCGTATTCCACGGCTGTAGTCCGATCCTAAACTCCAGCAACTCGTCGCGGCTGAGATAAAATTCAAAGTGGCTAGGGTCTTGCTCAAGCAGTTGTCGTATCAATCTAACACGATATTGTTGCGTTGTGTGCAGCCACTCTAGCTCTAGGTGTAGTTGGTGGGTAGGTTCGTTTTGTAGTGTAGTAGTTTTCATACAAAAAAGGCCCGTTGTTATTAGCAACCGGGCCTAGTGTTTTAGGGTTTGTTGGGCGGAAAGGGCCAAGTGTGATCTGGATCTAGTGGTTGTGCTGGTTTGGTGGCACCGTCAAGTGGGTGCGAGCCTGTGTCCACCTCACGTTGCCAGTACAAACTAACAAACATCCACGCTACAAGTGCAGCGAATATGGCTAAAAGTACGTAAATCATGGTTTAATCCCAAAGTGCTTGATAGTATTTGCCAAACAGTTTAAGTGCTTGGCGCTTGCGATGTTCGTGGTGGTTGAGCGCTTCACGATCAACTTCAATCTGATGAACTTGCGTTTCAAGCGGCGCGTTGTTGTCCACTTTACTGTGGTCATAGAACTCGTCAGTGTCGTCGTCTTTTTGATACTGCTCAAAAGCCCAGATCATTTCGCCTAACACATACTCCCAACGCTGATGCCAAAACTCGTCGGTGTCCCACTCGTTTTCCCTGGGCTTGGCGTGAGTGCTCCACAGGTGTTGTGGGCAGTCAAAGTCGTCAACGTGTGGGCTGCCTTGCTTGGTAGCCTTTAGCTGATATAGCATAGGCAGCACAATAAGTGCTAAGGTATGATCCATGCCCCAAGTATCAAACTTGTCGATGCGAACATAGACTTGGCGCTTTTTCTTTTTATCAATCCACTGGCACGCTTTGGTCAACCAGCTATCACTGCCGTCTTTGTTTTCCGCAAGCCAGGTTCCAAAGTTGTGAACCCACTCGGGCTTGGCACGGATACCAAACTCGTCTTTAGTGTCCTTGACCCAAAAGCAGAGCGCTTCGGCAATTTGGTAAGGTCCAATCCACGATCTGTAAGGGCCAATAACAACTTTCACAGTAAGTTCTCCACTTGTTTAGCTAGTTTTAGTTGCACACCATCAGCAATCATTTTGTCGTGTGTGGTGTAAATAAATTCGTTGGGGTTGTGATTTTGTACAGCGTACATACACTCCAAAATCACCAGTCTAGCCAGGGCACGGGGGTCGTGACTGGCTTGCTCCCACAGTTTTTCAAAAGGCAGGTTCATGGAATTCCTCCTGAACATAGAAATCAACCAGCTCACGCTGAATTTGTGTAATCAAGTTGCCGCTACCTTCGTTCAAAATAAAGCGCACAGGGCAATTGCCCCAGCTGCGGCGCACCTGAAACTGTGCAAACCACTCGCGGTGTTCTTTTTTCCTGGCGTCAAATACAACCCACGGTCTACCAAAATAACTCAATTTACTCATTAGTATGCTCCTTCCACATGATCCATAGCCCTGCACAAGTCAGGGTAGAAATCACGAATAACCTTTAGCAAGCTTTGGTCATCGCCATGCTTTTCTGCATTGCGAACAGCTTGGGTAAGATCAGTGATAAGAGCCAGGTACTGTGGTGCATTGAGATAAACCATGGCTTCTTGGTTATCTTCGCAATCAATATTAAGCTTTAGCATATTTGTTC
>JACCEC011472594.1_pt1 | contig 17548 bp, 13 predicted proteins | sample 7450121 | NCBI WGS metagenome assembly JACCEC01 (sample SAMN15323455, study PRJNA562643) | freshwater metagenome | isolation source: river surface water | place: USA:Blue River Watershed | collected 2017-08-18 | reverse complement strand
GCCCCCCCTGCCTCCCCTGCCTCCCCTGCCTCCCCTGCCTCCCCTGCTCCTCTTAAGTGCGTGGGGGACGGCGTTTGCGTAAGAAGTCAGGAATATCTAATCCGGGTTGAGGGGGGGTCGTTGGCGTTGGAGTTTCTGGGGCAGAAATGACCGGAATCTTATTACCCCGTTGTACCACTTCACGGGTAACGGGAGTCGTTTGTTTATTTTCGCCCGAAAATCCGGTAGCAATGACGGTAATTTTCACTTCTCCCTGCATCCGTTCATCAATCACCGCACCAAAGATAATATTGGCATTAGGATCAACAACTTCATAGATGGTTTCGGCGGCAGCATTAACTTCATGTAAGGTTAAATCCGTGCCCCCTGTAATATTAAAGACAACGCCTTTCGCCCCATCAATGGAGGATTCTAATAAAGGAGAGGCGATCGCAGCAACCGCCGCTTCTCTCGCCCGTGATTTCCCCGAACCGATACCAATGCCTAATAAAGCCGATCCCGCATCAGCCATCACCGCCCGGACATCGGCAAAATCGACGTTGACTAAACCCGGAATGGTAATAATATCAGAAATGCCCTGTACCCCTTGACGTAAGACATCATCTGCATAGCGAAAGGCTTCTTGAACGGGGGTTTGTTCATTAATCACCGATAATAATTTATTATTCGGAATCACAATTAAAGTATCCACACGGGATTGTAAGGCCGCGATGCCCTCCTCCGCTTGGGAAATACGACGGCGACCTTCAAAAGTAAAGGGACGAGTGACGACCCCAACAGTTAAGGCGCCAATTTCTTTAGCGACTTCTGCCACAATCGGAGCGCCTCCAGTTCCGGTTCCGCCCCCTAATCCAGCAGTAATAAAGACTAAATCCGCTCCTTCTAAAGCATTATGAATTTCATCTCGTGATTCTTCCGCCGCTTTTTGACCAATAGCAGGGTTTCCCCCGGCTCCTAACCCCCTAGTTAACTTCTGACCGACTTGCAGGCGTTTTTGGGCTTTTGATAGAGTTAAAGCTTGAGCATCGGTATTGACCGACCAAAACTCAACACCCGTTACCTGGCTGTCAATCATGCGGTTAACTGCATTCCCGCCACTGCCGCCAACACCAATGACCTTGATCCTTGCAGCATTGCTGGGAATAATATCGCCACTCCAAGATTCTTCACGGGGCATATCTTTAGAATCATTATTAGGGTTAACTATTCGTTCATTTCTACAGAATGGATTGGCTGAATCTGCTGACAACCAGGGATTCGCTTTTCCTTCAGCATCAGAATTGCCTTGGGTAGACCCCAGATTATTCTTAACTGTCATTTTAATAGGGGAAGTAGATGAATAACGGTTCTATAACTTTAAACCACAGAAACACAACTACTATAAGGTAAGTTGGTCGAGAAACCAAGTCCTGTGAGCGAGTTATTGATCCAGAAGGAATGAGGTTGTTAGTTAGAGCTAGACTCCTCCTGTGAGGACATCCGTTGGGCGGTTGTTTCTGGTCGCATCTGGAGGAAGGGTTGACTGGGATTGTTGAGATCAAAATACATCATTTGGCTTTTATCGATTTGTTGTGGGACATTTCTCATCCGATCAATCACCCGTAACTGTTCAGGAAATTTAGAACTATAGGGGCCAACATGAACCGTCCCAATTTCTGTCTCCAAAATAACATTACTCGGATCTTGCCAATTAACTTGTAGGATTTTCACCGGACTGCGACTCAAGGCTTGATAAAGTTCCGACCAGTAAGCTTGATATTGATTAACATTTCCAATCACTTTTAGAGTTGGTAATTGTTTAGATTTTTCCAATTCAGTATAGTTTTCTATCAAGTTCCAATCCCCACTAGCATCTAACCATCCAATTTGCTGATTAGCGGGGGGTTGGGACAGGTTTAAAGAGGGATAAGCGACAGCAACAGGTTGTCGTTCCTGAATTTTAATCATTAAACTCGGTGGCAATAACTGACGAGTCACAGAAGCGGAGACAATTTGGCTTTTTGATTCCAAAGTTTGTGCTAAAGTTTGGGGTTGAATTTTCCACAAAGATTGGGGATAGGAGAGGCGAAGGAATGAACGAACGGTTTGATCTGATAACAGTTGATTTCCTTCAACATTGATTTGTTCAGGTTGTCGAATAAACCAAATGGGTTGATTAATCAACCAAAATAACCCCCCCGTCAAACTACTAACCGCCATTGCTTGCCATAGAATTTGAATTAATCTTAGACGCCGTTGACGTCGTAACTGCTGACGGCGACTCAAAAGTTCACGGTTTGAAATAGATTGAAGATTAGTCATCAGTTATCAGTAATTCCTGAAGTGATTATAAACTTTTCTGGATTGCCCTGTCCCCTGTCTCTCCCCCGATCCCCGATCCCCCCCATCCTCAAACAGCCTACTACGAGTAAACTAACAGAAGTAGTAACTGATAAAATTAATAGAAATTAATAGAGAGGTTAAGAGTTTAATTGTGATCGATCTTGATTTAAGCAGATTCTATAAAGCGTGTAATCCCAGTAAAACCATCGACATGGCCAACCTCGAAGATCGAAAATATTACATCGATTTTTCTTCGGTGCGGGGTAGCGATATTATTCGAGAATTAAGTCGAACCATTACTTTGCTATCCCATGATGAACCCACTTGTCAATTATTTAGTGGTCATATTGGATGTGGAAAATCAACCGAATTATTTCGTCTGAAGGATCTGTTAGAGCGTCAGGGTTATCATGTCGTTTATTTTGAATCTTCCCAAAATCTGGATATGGCGGATGTGGATATTAGCGATGTGTTATTAATGATTGCTCGTCAGGTGAGTGAAAGTTTAGAAGCCGCGCAAATTCGTCTCAAACCCGGATATTTTGCTAATTTATTTACAGAAATTTCCGAGTTAATGCAAACCCCTATTCAACTTTCCGCAGAAGCAGAATTATCGGTTGGAATTGCAAAAATTACCGCAAAAACCAAAGATTCACCGAAATTAAGGTCTCAGTTACGGCAATATTTAGAACCTCGCACCAGTAGTATTTTAGATGCCATTAATGATGAACTTTTGGGACGTGCCAATCAGGTCTTACAGACTAAAGGGAAAAAAGGAATTGTTGTTATCGTTGATAATTTAGATCGAATTGATAGTTCTCCCAAACCTTGGGGAAGAACACAACCCGAATATTTATTTGTTGATCGCGGTGAACAACTCAAACGTCTGAATTGTCATGTTGTATTTACCATTCCCCTAACTTTAATGTTTTCTAATGATTATGATCGGCTTTCCAGTCGATTTGGAGTCAAACCCAAAGTGTTACCAATGGTTCCCGTGCGTCTTCGGGATGGAAGCAATAATCCCAGTGGGATGATTAAGTTGCAACAAATGGTATTAGCACGAGCATTTCCCAACCTATCACTAGAAGAAAGTTTATCTCGAATTAATGTTTTATTTGATAGTCCTGAAACCTTGGATCGATTGTGTCAGATTAGTGGCGGTCATATTCGACGTTTATTGATGTTGATGTACAGTTGTTTACAACAAGAAGATCCTCCGTTTACTCGGTCTTGTTTAGAGCAAGTGATTCAAGAATATCGAGATGATCTTTTAGGTGCGATTAACGGTGAAGAATGGGAATTATTATTACAGGTGGTAAAAACTCAAAAAGTCACTGGAGAAGATGAATGTCAAACCTTACTTCGGAGTATGTTTGTATTTGAATATCGAGATCAAGCAGGTCGTTGGTTTGGGATTAATCCTGCTTTAATGGAAAGTAGTCAATATCAATCATTTGTCAAATCCCTGACTCAAACACTTTCAAAAACGTGAGTTCAACGGAGCGAGATCGCCCATCAAGAGTTATAAATAGGAATTTATCACTCTGTATAATCTTAAAAAAACAAATTAGGGTATTTTATCTATTTGTTGGGTTGTACAATCCCCTGGCGATTTCATATAATGTATATCATCCCCAAATGTGCAATTAACCTATGGGTCAATCATTTGAAAATGAAACAGTTGTTATGGTTAACGAACGAAGTTTAAATCGCTTGTTACGTTCTGTTTCCTTATCTCAAGGACAATTTTCCTTAGTGTTAGTTTGCTGTAATTCGAGTCAACTGAGACAGCAAGTATTTCAGACCGTACAAAAGGATTCTGAAATTACAATTGAATCGCTAATCCTATCTCCTCAAACCACCAGTCTCTATACAGCCTTATTAGACTACGTTCAAACCCATTCCCCTTCAGCGCTGATGATTCTAGGCTTAGAAGCGGTGGAAAATCTGGATGGAATTCTCAGTTCAACTAATCAAATGCGGGATGAATTTCGCAAACAATTTAACTTCCCGATGATTGTATGGATTACGGATGAGCTTGCAACTCAACTGATTCGTTTAGCACCAGATTTCAAAAGTTGGGCAGCTGCAACGATTAAATTTCAATTAACCATACCGGAATTATTCGATTATTTAAAATTACAAGCCAATACCCTTTTTACCTTAGCTGAACTGAAAATCAAAGCTTGGGAAGCTGATACTCAACAGGTGTTGACATCGAGTGCCTTTCGTCATCACCCTTCTGATTTTGCCAAAGGTTCAAGCCGACGACGAGAACTCGAACTTCATTGGCAAGATTTACAGAATCAAGATTATGAATTATACCCAGCCTTAGAAGCGTGTCGTCAGTTTATTTTCGCTCAAGATTGTGATAGAAATGACCGAAGCGAAATTGCCCGCCAACACTATCAACAAGCTTTAGCTCTATTACAACATGAACATCTTCAAAAAGAACTGAGAGGTTGGTCAATTTTCCCTCATCAACATTCAACCCTCAACCGTCAAGGAATTGTTCTATTTCATATTGCCTTAACTTATTGTATTCAAGCCGCTCGAAATCCGGGTCTGAAAACGATTTTATTACAGGAGGCCAAAAGCTATTTTGAACAAAGTCAACACACCTTTGAACAAGGCGGACGCCCGGATTTAGTATCGGGTGTCGTTTCTCATTTAGGCGAGGTTTTGCAAGGTTTAAAATTATGGGATGAGTTACAAAAATTAGCTTTTTCTGGGTTAAAAATGCACTTGGTTTATGGAACCGCCTGCCAATTAGCTCAAGATTATTCGTTTATGGCTGAAGTTGCTTTACAACAGGGTGAATGGGAGCAAGCCTTAACCTTAGCCCAATTAGCTTTAACAATTTTACCAGAATCGAACCAAACCGCTCATCGAGGACAATGTTTATTATTATTAGCACGCTGTTATCAACATCAAAGAGAATGGCAACAGGCGCAACAGGAATTAGAATTTGCTTTAAAGGACATTAAACCGCAATATAACCCACAATTATATCTGGAAATTTTAGGAGAGTTACGGAAGATTTACTATCACCAAGGAGAGTACCGTCAAGCATTTAGAATTAAGAAAAAGCAACGAGAAATTGAGCATCAATATGGCTTTCGTGCATTTATTGGTGCTGCTCAACTGCAACCCCCTAAACAAGCCATTAATCCTTCTAGTTTACCAGCAGAAAATCGGGTGACTATTGCGGAAGAAATGATGGCATCCTGTCGTCAACATGATATTCAAAATTTGCTGCATCGATTAAGTCGGGATGATCACAAATTGATTATCATTCATGGTCGTTCTGGTGTTGGTAAAAGTTCTTTAGTGAATGCGGGTTTAGTTCCCGCCTTAAAAACTACAGTGATTAGTGCTAGATTTTGTTTACCTGTAGTGATTCAAAATTATACCGAATGGGGGAGAGAATTAGAAATCAGTTTAGCTCATGGGTTACAAAATTGTGGTTCTTTGAAACAAACCGATGAATCAATGAAAACCCTGTGGTATAATGTGATTAATCCATCTTCAATTTCCGTAAAAAGTGTCTGCAATAAAAATACAGAAATCGTTAATTCTTTAATTCTGAATCCCTCTTCATTCCTGTTAACACAACTCAAGAATAATGCGGATCTAAATTTAATTACTATTTTAATCTTTGATCAATTTGAAGAATTCTTTTTTGTTTCTAATCATCAAGAAAAAAGAAAAATATTTTATGAATTTTTGAAACTCTGCTTAGATTTACCCTTTGTCAAAATTGTTTTTTCTCTCAGAGAAGATTACCTGCATTATCTTTTGGAGTGTGATTATTTATTAAACTTAGAAGCGATTAACAATAATATTTTAGATAGAAAAAACCGCTATCATTTGCGAGATTTCTCGTTAGCGGAAGCAAAAACGGTTATTGAACGATTAACTCAACGAGCTAAATTAAGATTAGAACCCGCTTTAATTAATGCTTTAGTAACCGATTTAGCCGATGAACGCCATGAAGTGCGACCCATTGAATTACAAGTCGTTGGGGCTCAACTTCAGGAAGAAGGAAAACATGGAATTACCACCTTAGAAGCTTATCAAAAATTAGGAATGAATCCCAAAGCCGAATTAATTAAACATTCCATTGAACAAGTCATTCAAGATTGTGGTCAAGAAAACGAATCTGCTGCTTGGGAAGTTTTATTTGCGCTAACAGATGAAAGATTTACTCGTCCAATTAAAACCAAAGCGGAATTACTGACTGTGATCCGAAAGGAACAGGGAATAGTCAAAAAATCCCAAAATCCCCATCATGAGGAACCCGAAGCCTTTATTGATGTGATATTAGAATCCGGTTTACTGTTGCGAAGGCGAGAGGAACCAGATGATCGATATCAATTGCTTCATGATTATTTAGTCTTACCCATTCGGCAGCGATATGCCATTCAAGAACAAAAACGTCAGCAAGAAATTCGTGCCGCTTTACATCAAGTGCAAGCTGAAAAATACCAAGCGGAAGTGGCGTTAGAAAAAATGGGTCAAGAACAACTATTACAGCGCAATAAACTGTTACAACAGTGCTTAGGAGTGTCGATGGTTGTGGCTCTGTTATTCGGTTTTACCGCAAAAATTGCCACCAATCAAGAACGACGAGCCGAAGAACAAAAGCAACTGGCGAATTTAGCCACCTTAACCGCATCTTCCGAAGCTTTGTTCTTTTCTGAATATAAATTTGATGCCTTAATGGAAAGTTTAAGGGCGGCGCGACAATTTCAACAGTTAAAAGCGAAAACACCTGGAAACCCTGAACTAACAACAATGGAAACTCGCATTGCGGCTACCTTACAACAGGCGGTGTATGGAATCGGAGAACGGAACCGTTTAGAAGGACATCAGGATGCGGCTTGGGATGTTTCCTTTAGTCCTGATGGTCAAACCTTAGCCTCTGCAAGCTTTGATAAAACCGTGAAATTATGGACACCCAATGGTCAACTGTTGAAAACCTTAGTGGGTCATACCGCCAGTGTCACCAGTGTCAGTTTCAGTCCTGACGGTCAATTACTTGCTTCTGCGTCCCGGGATGGAACGGTAAAACTTTGGCCGTTAGAGAGGGTTTTCCAAAGTTCTGAAGGGGTGATCCCGTTAACTCTGAAGGGTCATCGCAACCGGGTTTCCTCGGTTAGTTTTTCACCTGATGGTGATTTAATTGCTTCGGGATCAGAAGATTGTCAATTAAAATTATGGACTCGCGAGGGACAATTATTACGGACGGTTCAGAGTTCAGCGCCCTTAATGTCAGTGGTGTTTAGTCCCGATGGAGAAGCGTTAGCCATCGCCCTTGAAGATGGAACTGTGAAAATACTGGACTTGCAGGGAACGATTCTTTACAATTTAGACCATAGTCATAATCCCGAAGAAGCCGTTTATAAAGTTCGATTTTCTCCCAATGGCCAATGGATCGCAACGGTTGGACAAGATCACACGCTGAAACTGTGGACTCGTCGGGGTCAACTGCTGAAAACCTTGAAAGGGGATAGTTCCATTGTCTATGGGTTGAGTTTTTCTCCCGATAGTCAACGTTTGGCGACTTCTACTGATGATCGGAATATTTATTTATGGACGGTGGACGGAAGGTTATTAAATCAATGGCAAGGACATGGGGATAAAGTTACCAATGTGCAGTTTTCCCCTGATGGTAAAACCTTAGCTTCTTCTAGTTATGACAAAACGGTGAAACTGTGGAATCCGGCTCGAATTCCTCTAAAAACCCTGACCGGACATCAAAATCGAGTGTTAGGGGTGAGTTTTAGCCCCAGTGGTGAGATGTTTGCTTCCGCGAGTCAGGATAAAACCGTGAAGTTGTGGAGCCGAACAGGAGCATTATTAACGACGTTAGCAGGTTATGAAGATCGGGTGGCGACGGTGAGTTTTAGCCCGGATGGTGAACTGTTGGCGACGGCTAGTTATGACCATACTGTGAAATTGTGGAAACTGACTCAGGATTCAGATCTTGCTGACCATCCTCAAGGTGGGTTGTTGAAATGGCGGAACTTTAACGGTATTTTTGGGAAGGTTAATTCAGAGAAAATAGCCTCACCTTTTCAGAAAAAAAGGGTTTCTGTTGAATCAATTAAATTACTCAATAGTTGGATCGCTCATGACGACAGCATTATGAGTATTACCTTTTGTCCTGATGGAGAAATGATTGCAACGGCCAGTAAGGATCAAACGGTGAAATTGTGGAACCGCCAAGGGGAGTTATTACAAACTTTAATCGGACATAATGCTTGGGTTAACAGTGTTGCTTTTAGTCCTAATGATCAAGTGATTGCTACTGCGAGTGACGATGGGATGATTAAACTGTGGAATCATCAGGGAACGTTGTTAAAAACCATTGTGGCGAATCAAGGTTATGTTCTGGGTGTTAGCTTTAGCCCCGATGGTCAAGTGATGGCATCGGCAGGATATGACAACACGGTTAAACTATGGGATAGCCAAGGAAACTATCTCAAAACGTTGTTAAACGGATCAAGTGATAGTGTCACCAGTGTGGTGTTTAGTCCCGATGGTCAGTTCATTGCTTCCGCGAGTTTTGATGGGACGGTGAAACTATGGAGCCGTCAGGACGGCACTTTACTCAAAACCTTATTGGGGCATCGGGATAGTGTCATGGCTGTGAGCTTTAGTCCCGACGGTCAGGTGTTAGTGTCAGCCAGTCGGGACAAAACCTTAATTATGTGGAATTTGGATTTAGATAACTTGATTGATCGAGCTTGTGATTGGGTGGATGATTATTTAAGAACTAACCCCAAAATAGGCAGTAGCGATCGCCATCTTTGTTACCTTTGAAATCAAAAATCTGCGTTTGTCTCTACAGGAGTAAGGAAACCAATAGAAAACCAAAAAACAGGAGGGCAGATTCAAAAAATACTTTAAATTCTAATTTGCTGGTCATGATTCCAACTCCTTACGCGGATTGGCGTTTTTATCTTGAGGGATTTGCCCGTGAACATTGCGTTTGTGGGACAATCCATTTAAGCTGTTTGGTTCACCGCCTTTGAACAATTGAGTGTTGGGCGAGGAGAATTAACTCCATAGTGGAGTAGGAATAGAAAGTTGTGATTCAGGCTCCTGGCGCAAGTTGAGTTTTGTACGGCTTAGGATTCTGAAGTCTAAGCAACATTGCTAGTTCTCCTTATCTTCTATTTTACAATTATTTTTTTAGGTTTGAACCTTAAGTTTTCCTGCTATATGTGTCAATAATTATGTTTGGGGACTTAGGAGTAGTGTTACTCCAAATTTCGTAAGTCCCTGGGTTGGAAGACCCAACCCCTACAATCGGATATTACAACTGATTTAAAATTGCTATATTGCCTAAATTTTTTTTAATCCCTGTTAAGCGCTGGTTTCCAAAATTGGCATATTAGTATGAACATGAAACATCGGTTCCCAGTTGAGAATATCCTGTAATAGAGCTTGATATCCTCGGACATTAGGATGAAGACCATCGGTGCTTAAATGGAGTCGTAGCCAATGTTCTCCTCGGTTTAACCAAAGATCAAAAATATCGAGATAGGGAATTTGACGTTGTTCACAAGCTAATTTAGTGGCTTGTTTGTAACGATATTGGTCAGCGTGATTATAATAGAAACAATTGAGAAATGGCATCTTACGTTCATCTACAGGTACCATTCCCACAAATAAAACTGGACATAGATTCACCGCCTGATCTAATAAATGATTCAGTTGGGTGTGAAATTGTTCAAATTCTGTAAAACTTCGTCCGTTGGATCTTTCTAAGCGGGGAGAATCATTGACTCCTACGGAAAGTATCATTAATTCCGGTCGGCGGTTGTGCCATGCTTTACGGTGACTCCATTCTTTTTCCAGTTGTTGGGAAACTTGAGCGACACCGTTTCCTCGTTGTCCTAAATTATACAGAGCATGACCTGTACACGCTGGAGACATCCAATGGCGACGTAAACGTTCTACCCAGCCACCACCGACGGGATCACCAAATCCGTAAATGACACTATCTCCGAGGGCAACAATCCTCATGGGGAGATGATAGTGAGGAGTATGGGAGACAGATTGACTAGAAAGGGTTCGCATACGAGCAATTTTGTGAGGTTAACTTGATACCGGGCTGTTAAATTTTGCAACCGTGAAATTACTTATAGACTGACAGAAAAAATCTCTATTTGACTTCTCAAGTTGCTATGTTCAACACAAATCTAGTCTAACCTAGTTTTCATTAAAAAAAAGTTACTGATGAACCTTTAAGATTAGATTTTTTAATCTTGTTTTCTTGTTGATTCGCTCAAAATGGATCAATCATCAATCATGAATATTCTTAATATGAAATTTTAAAGGCTTGCTACATATCCAGATGGTGTAGAGACATTCCAGGGAAAGTCTCTACGTGGGGTTTATGAAGATCAAATTCTGCTAACTTCTCGCTTTTAACCAATTAGCAATTGTCGGCGGTAAATCCCGTTGTACTTTCCCACTCACATACATTCCAATATGTCCGACGGGGAAAGATTGTACGGTATAATCTTTACTGCCTACATATTGTTTTAAAGCCATAGAAGAGGACGGATCAACTAAATGATCTTTCTCAGCATAGAGATTTAAAACAGGCATGGTTACGGCTTTCAAATTAACTGGTTTTTCCCCAATAACCACTTCACCCTTAATGAGTTTATTGCCTTGATAGAAATCTTTCAAAAATTGCCGATAAGCTTCTCCGGCTTGATCTGGACTATCAAAAATCCATTTTTCCATCCGCATAAAGTTGAGCAATTTATCTTGACTGCTCATAATATCCGGTAAATCCAAATATTTCTGATATCCTAATTGTAACGGTTTAAGCATCAGAAATTCTAAATTTAGGAAATCCCCCGGAACATTTCCCATCGCATCAATCATTAAATCGACATCCAACGCATCGGAACCTAGGGTACAACCTCCGCGCATATTTAACAGGGTTTTTTTCATCTGAAAATCAACGGGAGTCACCATAACAATTAAGTTCTTCACCTTTTCCGGGTGCATAGAACTATAACACAAACTAAAGGTTCCGCCTTGACAAATTCCTAACAGATTAATTTTGTCTAATTGATGGGTTTTACAAATAAAATCAACGCAGTTATCGAGATAACCATTTAAGTAGTCATCCAAGGTTAACCAGCGATCCGCGCGAGTCGGATATCCCCAATCAAGTAAGTAAACATCTAATCCCAATTTTAACAAATTAGCAACTAAGGATCGATCTTCCTGTAAGTCAACCATAAACGGACGGTTAACTAAGGCATAAACAATTAAAACCGGAATTTGAAACGGTTTTTCGACTGGGGATTTAAAGCGATATAAAATCACTTTATCTTCCTTATAAACCGCTTCTTTCGGAGAAAATCCTACTTCAATATCTTCTTCTCGTAAACGGCTTAAATTTTCCATGCCTTTTACGAGTTTTTGGGTTAATTCCACATATTCGTGGGTGGTATCTTCTAAGCTTAATTGAGTTAAAAAAGGTAACATAAGCTGAATTAGGGTGTAGGGTGTGTGGAATTTTTAACAGGGATTTTGCCTGTTAAAACCTGTTAATAAAACGGGTCAAGGGTTAACTTTCTGGCTCATATTTTGCCAAAGTTTTTTTCAAGCGTTTAACTTCTTTCCGTAGTTCATAGACGGTTTTGTGAATTTCATCCACTTCGCTGCGGGATGGCATATTCATCGCTTTCATCCAAGATTCCATTAATTCTTGTTGTTGAATGCGATAGGCATTTAAAGCATTGAGAAAATCTCCATGAACTTTAAGATTTTCTTCTGACATAAATGTCTTCTCAAAAATATCGTCCGACACGATACTCCAGAGATCTTGGAATTTCCGCCAGTCTGTAACAGGTTCCCCTTTTTCAGCTAACTCAACTAACTTTTGAATTAACGCTTCAAAGGATTTTACTTGAATATCCGATAATAAAATCTGATAATTGCTACTGGCGCGATAAAGATTTGTCCATTGATCAAATCCTTTGAGAATTTTATTATTAAATTCCCGTGTAATTCCTAGGGTCGGACTTTGTAATAAATTCCCAAAGGTGGGTTGATAGAACATCTCCCAATAGAGATTATTCAGTTCGATCCAAGGTTGGCTATTTCCTGTCCAAGTTTGATTTAAGGGGCCGAGGGAAGATTCAATATAAGCCATCCAAACTTGATTCAACTTTTGGATTTGTTGAGAATATAATTGCCAAAGTTGAGTGCTATCTTGATTAATTTTTTGATTAGCTTGGGAAAAATTATCTAACTGTTTGCGAATTTGTTCGGTATAATTGGTTAAGGTTTTTTGCCAATCTTCTCCGGCTTTAACTTTGGGTAAAATATCTTGCCAAGCATCAAAAGATAGTTTGAGGAAACGCATTAATAATTGTTGATTCTGCGTAAACCGTTCGCTTAAAACGGTCATATCCGGTTTGGTTTCAGTCGTTCCGTTTTCTGCGGTTGCAACTCCCATTTGATTAAACCAAGCTTTCCAAATTTGAGTTCCTGCATCTGTCCAAGCATTCACCCAATTAGCGGTTAAATCATTCCAAGTTGCTGTTTCTTTGTCCATTGTTTTCACCATGAATTCAATTGTTTAAGAGGAACCCCACCTAACCTCCCCTTGCTAAGGGGAGGAAGTTTTTTGAGGAACCCTACCTAACCTTTTCTTAGCAAGGGGAGGGTTTTTTGAGGAACCCTACCTAACCTTTTCTTAGCAAGGGGAGGAACTGTTTTTTGAGGAACCGTACCTAACCTTCTTTTGCTTAGTTGAGGGTTTTTTTGAGGAACCCTACCTAACCTTCTCTTAGCAAGGGGAGGGTTTTTTGAGGAACCGTACCTAACCTTCTCTTAGCAAGGGGAGGAAGTTTTTTTGATTAATGTTTAAGTATGATGGGCACCATTTACCCGCAAAACTTCTCCGGTGACATAACTACTCGCAATTGGAGATAACAGAAATGCACAAGCCCAAGCAATGTCTTCCGGTTCTCCAAAACGACGGAAGGGAATTTCTGCCACTATTTTTTCCTTAACAGTATCAGGGATAACTTTCGTCATTTCAGTATTAATAAATCCAGGGGCGATCGCATTAGCTCGAACATTATAACGTGCCGCTTCTCGTGCTAAAGATTTAACTAAACCAATCACAGCCGCTTTGGTTGCGGCATAATTGGTTTGACCTGCATTACCCCGATCGCCTGAAATGGAACTAATGGCAATAATTGACCCGGCTTTTTGTTCATACATTCCGGCTACAAAGGGTTTAATTGTATTAACAACCCCTTTTAAATTAACATTAATCACCGCATCCCAATCGGCGGGAGACAGTTTCCCAAAAAAGTTATCACGGGTAATGCCAGCATTGGCAATCACTCCATAAACAGGGCCTAATTTATCTACAATTTCTTTGCCAACGGCCTCCATTTCTTCTAAATTAGTAACATCAGCTTTCATGGCAAAAGCAGCCGGATGATCATCAGGAATATTAATATCTACAAACGCGACTTTTGCTCCTAATTCGGTTAATAACGAGACAATCGTTGCCCCAATACCTCGACCGCCACCTGTGACAAAAATGACTTTATCTTCTAAACCTAAAGAAACCATACTGTTTACTCCAATTTACGTGATTAGTCTTAATTTTTCAACCGTTTAAACTCGTTCAATAGCTAAGGCTGTTCCGCCTCCGGTTCCATGACATAAAGCCGCTAACCCCAAGGTTTTATCCTGCTCTTTTAAGGCATTGAGCAAGGTGACAATAATTCGGGTTCCTGATGCGCCAATGGGGTGTCCGAGAGCGATCGCACCGCCATTGACATTCATTTTGTCAAAGGGAACACCTAACATTTGATTGAATAAGCAACTACTGACCGCAAAGGCTTCATTATTTTCTACCAAATCAAAATCGGCAATGGTCATATTCAATTTAGTGAGAAGTTTCTGGGTGGCGAGTACGGGAATTTCAGTAAATCGCCAAGTTTCTCCTCCTGCCCAAGTTCCTGAAATCAGTTTTGCTAAGGGTTTTAATCCGTATTTTTCCACCGCTTGAGAACTGGCTAAAACCACAGCAGCGGCACCATCGGAAATTTGACTACTATTTCCTGCGGTTAATATTCCTTCTTTGCTAAAGGCTGGACGCAATTTTCCTAAACTTTCTAAGGTTGTTTCTGGGCGAATTCCCTCATCTTGATCAATAATTTGTGTGCCTTTTTTACTAACAATTTCTATCGGGGCAATTTCCGCTTTAAAGGTTCCCCGTTGAGTGGCTTCCTGAGCCCGTTTGTGAGAATAAAATGCCACTTCATCGACATTTTGCCGAGTGAACCCATGTTCAGTGGCGACTCGTTCGGTTTCATCTCCCATTCCCTCTCCAGTGGTGGGGTCGGTTAAGCCGTCATAAAGCAGAATATCGACTAACTGCTCTGGTGCGCCCATGAGGAATTTATAGCCCCATCTAGCCCGTTGGGAGAGATAAAAACCCGTTTGAGACATGGATTCCATGCCTCCGGCTAAGACGAGATCGGCTTCTCCAGCCCGAATAGCGGTTGCAGCATTAATCATGCTCATCATACCGGAAGAACAGACCATATCAACGGCATACCCATCGACATGAGCGGGAATTCCCGCTTTGAGAGCGGCTTGGCGAGGAATGAGTTGTCCCTGCCCGGCGCGCAGAACGTTTCCGAAAATGTAGAGGTCTAAGGCATCGCTGGGAACTCCTCCGCGTTCCAATGCGGCTTTGATGACGTGGGCACCGAGATCGGAGGGAGAAAAACCTGCTAAGGAACCGCCAAAACGACCGAGGGGGGTGCGGACTGCTGAAACGATATACACATCAAGCACTAATCCCTGCTCCTCTTGCTAAAACTTTTAAGAACAATGATTCTTTTTTACCATATTAGAGGAGTATAAATTCCTAAATAAAGTATTAAGAATTGAAGAAAAAGAATTAAGGATTAAGAAGTTAATTTTAAGAATTTAAGCATAAATATTAAGTTTTGAAAAAATAGCAAGGTTTAAAACCCATCCCGAAAGGATAGAAAAGGCTTGTGATCAATTGTTGTGAACCGTTGCGATCGCACAGCATGATCTTGAAAGATTACTCACTTGGGAACTTGACACGAACCCAAAAAGTGATCTATAATTAATCAGTGTTGTCAAAAATTATAGAAAAAAATGGCACAACAACTAAAACGTTGGGAATCTCCCCGTTCCCAAGGCAGAAATATTAAAGGAAAAGGGGGTTCGGCGAGGGCGCGACAACTGAAAAAACAACGGCAGACCCTCAGAAACAAACTCAATCAAACACAAAACGATGGGAAGGACGAAAAAATGCCTTCCCTATTTTTTTATGGTTTTTTGATTAACAATCTCCTTGGATATTGGGGCAAATCTTTGTATCGGTTTGAACAACAGAGGGAGGATCTTGCCAATGGTTCAGTAATTGTTGTAACTCGCTTTTTAACAGTTGTAAAGCCTTGATTTGCTGATTAATTTCGTCAACTTTTAAGGCTAAATGTTGTTTAACTTCATCGCAAGGAAGTTCGCCGCGATCGCTAATATTTAAAATTTCTCGAATTTCACTTAAACTTAACCCTAAAGATTGAGCACGTTTAACAAAAGCTAAACGATTAATAACCGACCGATCAAAAAGTCGATACCCGGAGTCTGAACGTTCAACGGTGGGGGCTAATAATCCAATTTCTTCATAATAGCGAACCGTCTTCACCGATAAGCCACTCCGGGTGGCAACATCACCAATTTTTAAGCGTTCATCTGTAATCACAGCATCCATATTCCGTGATCCTGATTCTGAATGGATTAAAAAGACTTAGAAACGGGGTCTTTTCGGTTTTGAACGTAACTCCTGGGTGAGTTGGGGTAAAGGTGCTCTGGAAGAACTCGGCGGGAGAATATATTCGGGTGCGGTTTCAGATTGTTCGATTTTAGAACGTTGCAACATCCACCAACGCACAACCAAAATTACCGCCACACTGGAGAGCCCAAAACTTAATAACGATAAACTGGAACTGACCCCGCCAATAATAGCATCAACGGTTCCAACCGTGACGACAAAACTCACAATGGGTTCTCGACGATACGCAGACCTTAAAACACGCGGCCATAAAGCATTCATCACAGTTTTACTCTAAATTCTAATCTTGTTAACTTTAATGCAATTTGTCGGATTAAGATCCGACAGCATCATCCTATAATTTTCTTCACGTGAGAGTTCATCTAATCCTAATTTAACTCAATATTTAGACTTTGGCTGAATTTTATAGCTTGTTGAGCCAGTTGTCATCCGTTCATAGAGTGATGAGAAATTGAGCATTATCCCCTTAATTCCCCTTGACTCCTGAACGGAAGACCGATGACAAATCACGATGGGTTGTAATTAACGGTCAACGGTTGACAGTCTTCGCTACAATTAACTCAACCCTAGCCAAGATAACAAACCCTGTCCACTAAAATACTCAATTGCCAAGGTGATCAAGAAACCAATCATGGCGGCTCGACCATTTAACCGTTCAGCATATTGATTGAAACCAAATTTAGGTTCATTGAGATTGGGGGTTGTGGTCGGTTGTGGTTGATTCATGCTTGAGTTCCTTGGGTTTTAGCGCATTCATTAAGATTTTAGCGTCTGATTGTATCAACAATGTCCTATCCATCTGACTCTTCACCAACTTCTAATGCGATTCAACGGGTGGCCTTTGCCCTTCGTACCACAGGCTGGTTTTGCTTTTGGACGCAATTGGTTTTAGCCGTCGTTTCAGCAATTATTCAGCTTTTTGCCATTGCGGTCTTTGGCCCAGCAGCCGGAAAACCGGGGACAACACCCGGAATTGGTGGTGGTTTAGTGTTTGCTTTTCTGGGACTGGGGATTTTAGGGTTTAGTATTTTCCAAGCTTTTCGTTATACTCGTTTATCGCGGAGATTGAAAGCACCCGGAATGTCCCGCCCTAGTCGCGCCGAAACCATGAAGCAAGTTCGTCTGGGTTTGACGAGTAACTTGAGTGGAATGGCGGTGACGTTAGTGGCATCAGAGGCCATTAATGGCATTTTATTGGCAAAAGCGATTTCTCAACCGCGTGGATTTTTAGCCACTTCTGTCAACCTACAAGATTTTATTCAACCTGTTGATTTTTTTGTGGTTCTCGCAAATACTCACACGATTGTTGCTCATTTCGTGGGT
>JACCEC010413688.1_pt1 | contig 17549 bp, 11 predicted proteins | sample 7450121 | NCBI WGS metagenome assembly JACCEC01 (sample SAMN15323455, study PRJNA562643) | freshwater metagenome | isolation source: river surface water | place: USA:Blue River Watershed | collected 2017-08-18 | reverse complement strand
GGCCATTGGTCCGCCGCGACCATCGCGACCCAGAAGGCCCGGGTCATCGAAGCCGCGCTGGCCTGCTGGCCGGTGTGAGCTTCGGTGGATGCTGAATAGGATTGAAGATGGCACCCAGACGTTAGTCTGAATCCATGGCCGCTCCTCGAGGCATCCGCCCCACGCTCAAAGGCAATGTCGACGAGGCCTTGCGGCTCTTCGCGATGGAGGCGGAGTGGGGCGGCCTGAACGTGGACGAGACGGAGTTCGTGCTGGAGGAGGCCTTGAAGTGCTATGGCTCCATCGCCGACGGCTCCCAGATCCGCACGCTGTTCGCCTTCTACCGTCGCTACCTCGGGATGGCCGACCTCGCCCGACGCCAGGCCCTGCTGACCCGGATCACCGACTTTATCAGCGACGGCCGCCAGAACCGCTACTTGGCGCTGCTTTGCTTCCTGAACGCCGACACCGACGGGCAGATCATCTCGGGCGCCGCCCTCGATATCTCGATGGTGATGCCCCGTGAGAACGGCGACCCCCTCACGGGACCTAAGCACGTCGCCTTGCATGGCTGCGGTGGCCTGAGGTCCAAGATGGGCGGTTCCGCCTCCGATGACGAAGGGCATGCCGCCGCGGGGCTGCTCTTGTTGGGAGACATGCGTCTCTTGCCTCTGCTCGAGGAGATCTGGGCTCGGCTCACCCCGAACGCCCGTAACTACATGATCATGCGGCGCAGCAACCTGGTCTCGAAGCTCGCCGTCGAATTCTTCCTCCGTCGCCTCGAGGCCGATAAGGACGAGGAGTATCACGGCATCCTGGGTGCGGCCCTTTACAAGCTCCCGGAAGTCGCCGCCGGTCAGCCGATCCACGCCATTCTGGACATCCGTCGCAACTTCGGCCTGCCGCCGGGCATGGAACCGATGGAACTTGTCGGCAAAGAATCCATGGCCGAAGCCTTCGCCCGCATTCAACCCCGCTTGAAGGCGCTGATCGACCGCGAGAGCGAACCCAAGGTCCTGCCTTCGGCTTATGCTGTCTGGGCTAATGCCGCCGGGGTAGCCCCGGAGCCGACGACATCTTCCGACGACTCCGAAGAATCAGCGGAGGAAGAGGGTGAAGATGAGGATGATGGTTCTGCCTACATGGCGCGGGTGCTCGATCAGGAACTACATGAAGAATTCTCCGTCATCATGGAAGATGACGAACTTCCGCCCGAGATCTTCTTCTACGAAAACCCCTATATGGTGAGGGATGTCACCCCCTCCGAACTGCAAGACGAGCTCTCGCCGCAGAAATTCCTGCCTTTGCTCGTCACCGGTATCTTCAATCCTTTCGGCCCCACCTTGTGCGTCTATGGCGTTCAGGACGAAGGAACCGACGACTGGCGGGTGATGCGCTATCAGCTCAACCCGTTCTCGTGCGTCAAGGGTCCGGTGGCCATGTTGGACGGGGAGAAGACCTCCTTCGCCACGGGTGATTTCGACGAAGCTGAGTCAGAGAAGCGCAAGACTCTCGTGGCCCATGGTCGCACGACGCCTTCGTTGGACGTCGTCCAGGACATCCTGACGCGCATCGTCCTAGGCAGGAGCCGCCTGCAGGTTTCCTTCAGCCTATGCGTCTCTTCCGCCCGTATCTCGAAGCAGAAGTCGCTTGAGCGTGTCGCGACGGTCTATCAGGCCATCCCGAAGGCCCGACAGGAACTCAACGACCTTCGCGACAAGAAGAAGCGCACCGATCCCTGGGCCCGGGCGGACATGGAAGAGGTGATGAAGCGGATCCATGATCCGCTGCCTGAACCGGCGCCTTTGACTCCGGCCGAAGCATCAGAGCTGGCCGCAATCGTCCTGGATCGGAATCAGCAGCGCATCGAGATGACGAATCTTCTGGCCGCATGGGAGGGGGCGATCGGTTTCAGCCCGCTAACCCCGGTCTTATCCAAGAAACAGCTGCTCGGGGGGCTTGTCATGCTCACCCCGGACATGCCCAATCTGGTCAATCACTCCGACCCGTTCCATCCCGACGATCTGACACGTGACGTGCCGGGTGCCACCCGTGCGGCGGCCGCCCCTGAGCCCCCAGCCGCCAGCGCGCCCCAAGCAGAAGCCAAAGCGGAAAAGAAGCGTTCGCCTTCGCCTGATTACCGTGGATTGCTGGGCTTCATCGAGACATTCGGCCTCTGGGAGCTGCCCCTGAACATCATCGGCTTAGTCTGGGCCTTGGTCTGCGCTCAGTGGCTTCTGGCGCTCTGTCTGGTTGGCTTCTTCCTGCTCAATTTTTTCCGTCTGGCGCTCATCGCCATCCGCTATTCGTTTTCCCGATGGCTGGCGGTCGCGAATTACGGCCTGATGTCCTGGTATCTCGTGGATCGTCTCGACCCGGTCAGCATTGCCGTGAAGTCCGATTCGCCCGCCTCGGTCATGCTCCTCAAACTCCTGCTCGGATGGTTCGGGATCATGGGCGTGCTCAACCTTGGTTTCTTCACCTATGCCAAGCGTATGAAGGAAGCGCCGAATCTCCCTGAGGAAAAGAAGTAAGGCTACGTCCGCCGACCCGATGGCTCTTTGGAGGTCTGCGATGGGTCCTCAAAAGCCCCCGTACTCCTTGCCAGGAGGTAGCGTTCGGGCATAGTCTCGGTCGATGCCCATCCCTAAGAAAATCCTCGAACAAGCGATGGCCGGGGATCCCCAGGCGCAGGTGAAAGTCGGCCGCCATTATGCCGAGGGCAGGGAGGTGGATTACGATCTCGATCAGGCTTTCGGTTGGTTCGAACGGGCTGCGAACCGTCACCACCCGGAGGCCCTGCTCGAACTGGGTCTCGCTTACGAATATGGTCTGGGTGTCGATCGGGATTACGATGCTGCGTTCCGTTCCTACATGCAGGCCGCCCGCGTGCATGTCGGTCCGCTGCCCTTTACCCTGAGAGGCATGGTGCTCACCCAGAACCTCTGCATGGAACGCCATCGCGGGCAGTTGGCCTTGGCCGAGGCCGGCTTCGCCCATTCCCAGTGGGCTTTTGTCTACGGCCCGGAGCGAGAACACCGTTGGACAGAAAACAAGGACAGCCGTAAGTGGACCCGACGGGCCGCTGAACTGGGCTATCCGCCGTCCTTGAATTCGATGGCCTGGCAGATCTCGGCCGGCCAAGGCCGGCCGGAAGATGAACCGAAGACGCTGGAATGGCATCTCAAGGCCTATGAGCACGACAAGCTGATCGCTAAGTCGATCTCGATGCTCTACGAACCGTCTGACAAGACCAGCTGGCTGTCCGCCCATCTCGATCCGAAGGTCCGCGGCATCGTGCCCGACAAAGCGACGTCGGAGGAGTGGAACCGACGCTGGCAGGGACATCTCCGCGAAAAGCGGATGCTCGCCGTCGCCGGCGGCTCGTCTTCCGATGCCCGAAGCCTAGGGGATCAGTTTTTCGCCGGTAAAGAGGGCGCGCCGCAAGACTATGCCGAGGCGATGAAATGGTATCAGAAGGCCGCTGAGCTCGGCGACAACTGGTCCTGCGGACAAATCGCCAAGATGCATCTGCGCGGGCTTGGTATGCCGGCCGACCTCGAGAAAGGCCTCGCCTGGCTGGATCGCCAGTTTGCGATCACCTACTGCGAGGGCACCAACGTGGTCGACCAACGTCTGATCTACCACTGGGTGATGCGCCCGGTCGTCGAGGGCTATCTAGACCACCTGAACGAAGAGGCCCTGTTCGCCTGGCTGCAGGCAAGGACAAAGGTTTATGTGCCGGGATGCGCCGCCTTGAGCGGCAGCTACTATGGCGAGGGCGAAACCGCCCACCTGGCGGCCCACGTCTGCAAGGTTTTCAATCCGCACGTCTTCGTGAAGGAGCCGTTGAAGCAGGCGGAGAAGAAAATCGTCCAAGCGCGAGCGGCTCGTATCACCCGTCTGATGGAAAAACAGAAAGCCGCCATGACCGCGCTTGCCGAAGCGGGTGACGCTGCGGCTCAGTTCTGGCAAGCCGATCAGTTCAAGAAGTACAAGGGTAGGGCGGGCCGCGCCCTGAAGTGGCTCCTGTTGTCGGCCGCGCAGGGTTTTTCACCTGCTCAGTACCAAGTCGGAAAATGTCATATCGAAGGCGATGGGGCTCCGGTGTCGGAGCCAGAAGCTCGGAAGTGGTTGGAGCAGGCGAGCCTGCGAGGCCACGCATGGGCCCAGCGCGAGCTGATCAACGTGCTTGGAGGCACTTGTTATTGGGGTGATCGGGCCGAAGGCGTGGAGCGCAAGCCTGATGCCCAGTCTTTGTTCGAAGGATATGCCTGGTATCTCGCCTGCGATTATGAGGCCTCTGGGGCGGAGGCTTGGAGTAAATACAGCCCAGAGAAGGTCCATGCCGCCTACCAACGGGCTTCCGAGATCCGGGCGGACATGGCCCGTCATGCTCCGAAGCAAGGCTCCGCCGCTGGCTGACCTGACGAGGGTGCTTGGGATTGACCTCGAGGCAGGTGGGATTTAGCCCCGTCGTTGTGTTGTTCTTCATGAAGATCATCGGTAAGGCGAAGGTGGCCGGATGGCTCCTCTTCGCCCAGGTGATCCTGTTCTTCATCGGGATCAATCCCGAGGCGGGTGTCAGGCCCGGACAGATGGGTCTCTGGGATTGGGCTTTCTTCATTCTCGGCGTGCTCAACGTCCTTTCTCTGTCGGCGATGTTGCTGGTCTATCTTTTCGAACGTGATCTCGGCCTCTGCGGAGAGCCCGGCGTGCTCCCTGCCTGGGCAGCGTTCTTCGGGTGCGTGGCGCCGGTCGCGACCAACCTCGAGTCGAAGCCCGTCGAGGTCACTCCGCCTGTTTTCTTCCAGCCGCGTGGTCGTCGCTTCTCTTTCACCTGCAAGGCCTGCGGCGCGGCGAACGAGGTTCCCTTCCTCGGGGCGGCCTGCGAGTTCTGCGGGGAAGCTCCGCCGAAGGGGGCGGAGAGCCGTGGCTCCCGTTCCTCCAAGGGTTCCCGTTGAATCCCTGAGCCATGACCGAACCCGCCGCCCAATCCTCGCCGACTGCCAAGCCGCAGCCCTCGAATCGCGACATCTATGTCGTGGCGCGCCTCCACCGCTTCATGCTGGTGCTCGGCATCGCTCAGGCGGTCCTGGGCCTGACCTATCTTTTCGCCTTCAAGCTGCTGCTCGACCCCTCTCCCTGGGTCGACCGTCTGGGGTTCCAGCTGCTGATCGGGTTAAGCCTGTCGCTCTGCCTTTGTTCTGCGGCCGCGACGCTGCGGGTAGGGCGGCTGATGCATGCGGACTTCACCATGCTCTACACGGTGGCCGGCGGCGTGCCCTTCATCGGCACGGCTCTCGTCTTCACCTTGGACACCGAGATCCGCGAATACCTCTCGGGGCACGGACTCAAGGTCGGCGTGCTAGGCGTTTCCTCTGAAGATGCCGAAAAGCTGGTCGCCTGACAGCTCCCGCGGATCAGCGCGTGAAGGGGATCGGCTGGACGCCGAGCTCACGGGCCTGCTGGATGTTGATCTCGATGAACTGCTCTTCGTTCTCGTCCTCCAGTTTTGCGGCGATCTTATTCAGCGCGTATTCGCCCTTGTTCGAGGCTTCGAAGATGGCGGCGGCTAGGGTTTCGGAGGAGAGCATCGTCGTCTCGATGGCATACAGGAACTTCTCGTTCTTCTCATCGCGGACCGCAACATAGGCATGGCCGGGCACGAGGATGATGCTCACGTTGAGGCCGATCTTGCGGAGGATGGAGGCGAAGACCACGCTTCCGTCGACGCAGTTGGCCTGGGAGGAGGTGATCGTCTCGTCGACGAAACGCACATGCTGGAAGCGGTTGTCTCCGCTGACGGTCGAGCTCGCGATGCTGGAGTAGCGGATGCCGCGTTTCTGCAGGGCGGTCCAGATGGCGTTAAGCTGACGGCCGACCCCCTTGGGGCCGAGCTGATAACCGTAGAAACCCTCGCAGAGCCTGGTCTGGATGGCCTCGCCCAAGAGTCCGTCGATCCACGGATGGTTCTCGTTCACGAAGCCGGCGAAGCCGAACGCGCTGTTGTAGGGGGCGGCCTGGATGACGCCTTTCTTGGTAAGGTAGTAACTGGCGGAGGCCGTCTGGCAGTCGTTGATCTGGTGGGCTATCCAGGTGTCGCTCTGGGTCTTGGCCGCCTCACCCTGGCGTTGGATGGTGTAGGTGACGTTGAACGGCGTCGACTGCCGGAGCTTGGCCAGCGCCTCGTAGTCGTAGACCATCTTCGGGGCTGCCGACACGTAGTCGGCGTCTTCTTCGACGACGAATTCCATCTTGCTGGGCTTGATGAAGCGGTCTCCGGAGATGGCCACGAGGAACTTATCTCCCTTGCGGACGCCCCCGATGGCGATGGTCGCGCTGGTGAACCCTTCGCCGTAGCCATCCGCCTCGTCCGGCTCACCTTCGTTTTCATCGTCCTCCGACGGTTTGACCGAAGCATAGGCGATCACGCTTGAGCCGAACAATTCATTACCGTCAAAGCCGAAGCCGGCGAAGGTGTAATCCCGGTAGACTCCGGGCCGCTCGCTCTTAGCCGCGACCATCGGCTTCGGGAGGGTCGGGGCAGGGGAGACGGCCGGGGCGGGCGTCTGGGCGGCCTGCGGCGGGTTGGCAGGCTTGTATGCGTCACCCACGTCCACTCGGTTCTGGTTAAGGGCCAGATAGGCGACCACGCAGAGGATCGGCACCAGGGTGAGGGCGATCGAGATCCAGATGACCGCCTGGACGGCGGTCTTGGCCCGTTCTTTTTCGGCGGTGCGCGGAAGCTCCGGCGCTTCCTGGACCGTCGCGAGGAAGGCCAAGGCATTCTGCCATTCGGTCATCCCGTCGCCCCAGAGATGGTCGTCTTTCTGCAGCATGCCATGTTCGCGCATGGCCCTGAGTTCGGTGAGGGGGAAGTCGCCGACGATCTTGCCTTTGCGGCTGAGTTTGTACCTGCGGGCCATCGTCGTGTTTCTAGGACGGTGCTGGTCTCTGTAAACATTCTATTCGGGTCGCTCTTCGTCAAAGTGCAGGCTTCAAGGGGCCGGGCAGGTCGGATGCCTGGCTGACTTTTAAGAATAATTTACAACTAAAGGGGCGTTTTATCTCCCGCTTGTGCGTGGGGTTTTGCTGGCTTCGGTTCGACCGTGAACTATCACCGAGAGCGCATGACCATGAACCGACCCTTCTTCCTGCTTCTTGTGGGCTTGTTGTTCGCCCCCTTCGCCATGGCCGGACAGAGCGTGACCCGGGTGAGCTGGGAGTCCATCGATGGCTCAGGTCCCGGTCGGCCCACCGTGTCGGTCGTCGCCTGGGATTCGACCGCCTCCGGCGGCTCGCTCTCCGTCAAGGATCCCTCCACGCTCGAATGGGTTCCTCTGCGGCACCTCGGGACCCGGCGTAACGAAACCTCCTTGGGTGCCATGTTCGTAGGACAGGGAGCGGACGGCCGGCGCGTCCAGCTTACCCTCATCGGAAAGCCCTATTACGCCCCGACCCGTTTCGAGTATGCCCTGACCATCACGAAGGGTCCCAAGGAGCGGATGTTCTACGGTAGCTGCAACGACGAGCTGGAGGCCTGCTTCAAGGCCAATCGCTGACCGTTGCGGTCAAGGTAGTCATAGCGGCCTCTCCGGCAGGCGCCTCGGGGGACGGGCAGGGCAGGGTCTTGTTCCTGTGGCCCTTGCGCAGCCTTGGTACGCTCCTTTCTCCAGTCATTCTTTAGCCTGTAAGGCCATAGAACGTTCTGGATTAAACAAGAAAACGGCGTATCACGGAGAGACCCCGTCCCAGACATGAGCGAGCCCGCGCTTTATAAGAGAAAAACCAAGAGCGGGCATGTCATACCCGGAGTGACACTAGAAGAGCTCAAGGTCATGCACTCTTCCGGGCGAAAACTTGATCCTGATGAACTCGTGCAGGTGATCGGAACGAGATCTTTCGACAGCGATGAGAAGTGGCTTCCGGCGGTAGACTTCCCAGAATTGGCAGACCTTTTCCCTGGTACGACCGGTCGTGCGGTCATAGCTGCTGAGATCGGCCGGACAAAATCCGTTCGCCGCTACGCAATCTTATCCCTGCTTTTCTGCCTATTGGCCGCCGTGTTCTTCTGGTGGATGCCTTATCAGGACGCCGACGATGCACGTGGTAATCTCATCAGGGTGACGGCAGATCTTGATTCTGCGCGCGCACAGTCTGCCAAGCTGCTGACCGAGCTCAAGGCCATCAAGGAAGTCGGCGAAGCACGTCAGAAATCGCTGGAGCGCATGCTCGAGGATGAGAGGCAGAAACTCTACGACGCCACCGACAAGCTGAAGCACGCCCAAGATTCGGTCAGGAAGCTGGAGATGGCCGGTGCCGCCGCATCCACAAGGGTGTCCGAGCTGCAGGCCATGAACAACCAGCTGAGCTCGAGGCTTAACGAAGCCGAGCAGTCGCCGAAGTTCTGGCCAGGCGCGGAGGCGCTGCGTGCGCCTGCCGACATCTCACAGGTCAGGGTCGTCTCGATGATTCCTGATCGTGGATATCTATACGTGGTCGCAGGAAAATCCTATCCTAAAGGTTCCGTACTCATGCTGAAGCAGCCTGGGATGCTGGGTGCCAAGATGAGCTTCCGCGTGGTCACCATCTATGGTCATCCGCAGGGCGAGGTCGGCTTAGCCCTCCAGAATCCCGACGTCGATGAAGGTTCCGTCAGGAAGTTCGCAGCCTTCGGCTACGGCGAGACGCTCGATTGCGTCACGATTACCCCATCGAAATAAACTAACTTTGATGACAACTAAGAACATCGTGGACTGGTACTGGAACCATGGCGTTGCTCGCCAAGGGAATTTCACCCTTTCCAGGGCGGACTGGCTCGACAAGGCCTACGACATAGCCGAACGGCAGGAGCAGCTTGATTGCATTGGCGGCGCTGAGGCTCCACGCCCGACCTTGGCCGTCTGGGGGCCTTCCCAGTCCGGTAAGTCGACGCTTCTTTCTCGTTATCTTGATCTTGGCAAGAGCGACCAAGGCAGCCCATGTCTCACCTGGGATGAATCGTCTCCGACCGTCTTTATGGACGGAGTGGGCTCTCAGGTCGTCCTTAATCCTTACCATCATGGGAGCGATGCCACCGGATGCGTCACTCGTTATTCGTCGGCCTCGCAGGTCAAGCATGCCAAGTACCCCATATCCCTTCGCATGAACTCGCTCGGCGATGTCATGCACGCACTGGCCTGCGGTTACCTCAGCGAGTGCGCGGTGGTCACGGTCGACGGTCACGATCTGGAGTGGTCGGCTGAGTCTTTTCAGGAGAATTTCCTCAAGTCGCCTCTGGAGGAGGGGGCCATCGTCAGCCAGGAGGCCTTCGAGCTCATGCGCGACGTCCTCCGCATCGTGGAGTTGTTCGTCGCCACGCGCCACCCACGTTATCAGAAGCTATCCAAGGATTGGAGCCGGCTCAGGGCGAAGTTGCTCAATGAGTCACAGGCCTTGCGCGATCCCGACATGGTCGTGAAGATGGCTAAGAAACTTTTCTGGGACGATGTCACCCCCTTGTCGTGGATCTTCGACAGGATACGCGCAAAGTCCGATTCCCTGAACTGGCCGGCGGGCAAGGTCTATTGCACTCCCCAGGTCGCGTCGCTTGTCATCGATATCGCAAGTTACGGTTTTTATCACAAGTACCCCAAGGGCGAGAATCCCGTCGCGGACTCGATTCGGAGGCTTGCGTTCAGGCGCGTCGGCGGCGACGTGCTGATCAAGGTTGCCGATCTTTCGGAGGAGTCTTCCGAAGAGATTTGTAACGACGCTTTCGGGCTCTTCCAGGCGATGGTGAGGGAGGTCGATATTCCTGTCCGGATACCCGCATCGACTGACGATGCCAAATCAGCCTTCTTCAGGCTGCTGTCGAAGGCCGATCTGCTTGATTTTCCGGGCGTGTCCAACAGGCATGGCAACGCCACGGCAGGCGCGGCGATCAATCCCCGGACCACTCCCCCCTCCGACCCGCGTTGGCTGACCACCGTCTTCAAGCGTGGCAAGACCGAGTCGATGGTTCATGGCTATGCCAGGGATGTCTCGATTGACGCCTTTGCCCTCATGGTAAGGGCAGATCCTCACCCTTCGAGCCCGCGACAGCTGACGACCGGCATCGAACATTGGTGGGAATGCGCTGACCCCGGTTTCCGGGCTGGCAAGGGCCTCTCCGGTGACCGTGCTCCTTTGCCCCTTTCGATCTGTCTAACGGCTTTCGCCAAGGTGATCAACAAAGGGGATATCAATGAATCGCGTGCCAGCATGGACGGAATCTTCGTCGAGATGCCGAAGCAGCTCATGCCCCTGAGCGCCCCGGGCTATTCCCGGTTCTTCGCCACCACCTACAAGCATTTCACCAAGGATACGGACTATCATTTCGCCAAAGATTCCGAGGTGGCGCGGGCGGCTGAGGGGATCCGCTCTCAGGCATCGTTCCGCAATGTCTTCCGAGACGAGGTTTCGAGGCAATCCTTCGACGAGATGATCGGCAAGGAGGACGGCGGGGTTGAGTTCTTCCTCGAACAGCAGATCGCGGAAATCTCCGCGTCCGGGCGTGGTAAACTTCTTCTGGCCAGGGCCAATGAGGATAGGAAGACCCTGCGTATGCTGGTCGGACCTGCTTTGCCGACGGGGGATGATGATGGCGCCGCGCAAGCCCGTGTCATCCGGAAGGTGCACGATCAATTCAGTCAACTGGTCGGGAACGCCGTGGATCTCGTCGAATGCGAGAAATTCAAGGAGCTCGAGAACTATGAAACATTGCTCGGGTATTGGATCCGACTCCTTTCCTGGGTTCGGGAGGAGGAGCTCCAGCCTGTCCCTGAATCATTCTCGCAGCAGAAGCCCGAACTGCGCGAAAAATTCGTCAAGGAACAGTGGGGCATCTGGCGCGACAAGGCGATCATACGTATCCGGGAGGAGCTTCGCTCGGAATGGTCCAAGTTCGGACTAGAGTCGGAGGATGAGTTCCGGAAATTCCTCGATGCCATCTCCGAACATGTCGGAAAGACCCAGCTGCTCAACTGGATCAACGAGGAGTTGGACGACATCACTTCGAAGGTGGTGCGCAGGTCGGCCCGTCGCGAGCTGGCCGTAGCCATGGGTAACATAATCCGAAGGGGTGCCCATCACCTCCCTGACGAAGCTCCCGCCGACCCGCTTTCCAAGCTTCGCAGCCTGCGTCAGGGTGATGATGCCGTCGGAGGGGCCGCTCAGCCTCGGACGAATCAGATCATCACCGGTTTCCTGACCATGCTTTCGAACTTCAAGCCGACCTCCGGTAAACGACCCGCTCAGCCGGGCGACCGCGAATTGGTAGAACTTTACGCCACGCTCTAATCTACGAAGATGAATAAAATCGGCGACACCCTTTCGGTCATACCTGATTCTGGATTTCAGCTGTTTTTCTTCCCCTTGATGGTCAAGGACGATATCGGCGAATCGGTCGAGACAAAGCTCGAGAACATGGGCAAGGCGAGTGGCCCCAGGGGGAAAGCCCTGTATGACATCATCAAGGATAACCAGGCAATTGTCGGTTGGGGTGAAAGTTGGAAGGCCAACTTGTCCGAATCCCAGAAGTCGGGATGGCAAGCTTCATCCAGCCCTACGCCTTTCGTAAGGCATCGTCTGGGGACCTGCTGGGTCTCCGAGAACCTGACTCTTTGCGGCCTATGGATAGCGATCGAGACCAATATCGGTGACAAAGAGCGAGGCTGGTATTTCTCCACTGATGCCTTCAAGCCTAGCGATGACAAGCTGATGGATGCCGCAAATCCATACGTCGCCTCCTCGACTCATGAATTAACCCATTCACGCCCGTTCAAGATCAGGTTCAACGGCCTTGAATTGGCTTTCAATGTCAAGTGGCTCCCACTGTCGACCGATGACATCGAGGTGGACCTGATCCTTGATTTCGGGAACTCCCGGACCTGCGCCTTGGTGCTTGAACGCCAGAAGCCCTCAGGCGCCATGAATTCAAGCGAAAGATTCGCCGAAATATGTCGGCCTTTGCCTCTCAGGATCCCTTTCTTCTCGGACACCTCCGATTTCAGCGTGGAGCATGCCATGGTCAGTTCTCGCTTCGTCCTGAAGACCCCTGAATTCAGGGCCTTCGACTGGAATCTCGCGGGAGCATCCTCGAATGACAGAGCCTTGGTGTCCTGCATGCCTCGCAGCTACCATAAGACATCTGTGGGTTGGAAATTCTGGGCTAAGCCCGAAGAATCGCCCGCTACGTTGGAGTTCAAGATCCCGAACGTATTCACGAAGCTTTCCCCGGTGTGCTTCGGTGACGACGTCGCGGAGATGGTCAAAGGCACCTCTGCCGTCGGACAGCAATACGAGAAGCGCCTGCAGCAAGGGCAGCTCATGCAGCAGAGTTCTGCGAAACGGTTCTTCTGGGATGACATCGTCCTCGATTCCGCCAAGTATGGAGACACTTGGTCCATGATGCCGAACTTCGGCGATGAGGCGTACAAGCTGAACACTGACGATAAGATCCCTTTGGCCGGCCTGATGTTGCGTTTTCAGCCTCACGACGGTTCGGCATGGTCTTTTGACAGACCTCCGAATCTCTGGGGTAGGGATGGTGACCGGCGGGGTGCTCCGATGGACTCTCCTCCCAAACCTGTCTATCCCCGAAGGAATACCCTGACTTGGTCGATCCTGGCCATCATGGAGACGGCCCAGCGTTACATCAATAGTCCGAACTGGACCGTGGGCGGCCAGGCGACCCGGCGCAGGCGTATCCGGACGGTGGTCGGGACCTATCCCTCGGGCTGGTCCAGCTCGGAGCTGGAGGCCTATCGCGCGAAATGGCAGGAGGCTCTGAACATCTTCACGCTGACCCAGTATCCGTCAGGCACTTCGCCTGTCAGGTTGGAGATGAACCTGGACGAGTCGGTTGCCAGCCAGCTGCCTCTGATTTATTCCTGCATCAAGAGTTTCACCAACGATAAGCGCGGGGAAAACTGGATCCAGCTCAACGGCGTCGACCGTCCCGGAAAGATGCCAGCCATCAAGGTCATGAACCTCGATATCGGCGGCGGTACGACCGATGTCTCGGTGGTTGAGTACGTGGACGAAGAGAAGGGGGTCGATGTTGATCTGCGTGCCACCGTCAAATTCCGCGACTCCTATGCTGAATCCGGCGATGGCCTGCTTAAGCTCATCATCGAGGAAATCCTTCTGCCGAAGTTGGCCGGTTCGAACGACAAGACCTCCAGGGTCTCGAACGCGAAGTTCCGCGAGGTCTTCGAGGAAGTCGGCATCGATGCGGGAGCGAACGCTCAGCCGGTGGGGTCCCAGCATCAGCAGGCCCTGCGAACCACGCAAAGGGTGCGCTGGCATGTCTCCGTGCTGGTGCCCTTGGCCATCAAGCTGCTCAATCTCCACGCTCAGGGCAAGGAGACGAAATTCAAGCCCAGCGAAGCGAACATCACCCCGGATGTCTGGTCTAAGTTCGGCGCGGAGTTCTCGCTTGCTCATGCGCATGGCGCGGAGTTGCAGTTCGGAAAAGACGCGCTCGACAGGCTCGTCGAGAGGCATTTCGGCCTGCTCATCAAAAGCCTCGCCGATGTCGTCACGTCCTTCGACGTGCACATGATCTTCGTGTGCGGAAAGCCCTCGGAGCAACCTGCCATACGCAAGCTGGTCGAACGTCTCATGCCCATCCCCCTCGAGCGCATCCATTTCGCCTCGGGCTTCCGTTCGGGTACGTGGTATCCTTTCCGCAGGAAGATCAGCCTCGATTCGGGTGATGCCGGCGGCAAGGCCTCCGACATCCTTGAATCCGACGCGAACGAGCGCATTGACGACGCGAAGACCGTGACCTGCGTCGGCGCAGCCCTTTCTCGTGCCATCTCCGCAGGTCTCATCCCTGGCTGGAAGATGGACATAGCCAAGGAGGACGGCCTATCCAACCATTGGGGCGAACTGAGCTATGACCCGGAGAACGGAGTTCCGCGTTCCTTCATCGCCGATATCGTCTTCCCGAATCCTGGAGTCTCCTCCGAGGAAGTGATACTAGGGATGGGTGAGAATCGCTGGATCGGCCGCAAACTGTTCCCAGGGGAATCACAAAGGCCTGAGCCGGTGTATAAGCTCCGATGGCTCGGCAAGGATTCCGAGATCCCGGAGAAGGTGAGGGTTGTTTTCCGGCGTGTGCCGGCCACCGCTGAATGCGCCGATGCCCTCGAAATCGTCAACGTAAGGTCGCTCAAGGGGGATACCGATCTTAACGGCAAGGTGAGACTCCGCCTCGAACCGGTGACCGAAGTCTCGTGGCTGGATACCGGTCGACTCTTCACTCGTTGATCTCATACCATGAGCGTCCAATTGCCCAACTACGGTCCCGCCGAGTTCTTCCTGGAGAATCGTCGCATCATCGGGAGCGTCCTGTTCTTCTTCGCCCTAGCGCTGATGTTGGCGCTCAGGTCCGCCACCTTGGCTGAATTGTCCGTTCATGCGGTCATGGTAGCAGGCCTCATCCTGTTGTTCTCAGGCGGAACCTCTTCGGGTTCGGGCGGCATGGCCAAGGAACTTTGCGCTTCATTGGAGAGAACCGCTTCGAATAACGTCAGGCTCAGCGGCGAGTTGGGCGCAGCTATCGCCCAGGCATCGAAGAACCAGGCTACGCTGGACCGACTTAGGGAAGATATGAAAGTCGAACGTAAGGTGATGCAGGAGATGAAAGCCGAGGCCGACTTGCTCCAAAAGGAATTGAACCAATCCATGGAACGCGAGGGCGCTTTGAGGAAGTCCTTCGTGGAGGCCAAGGCCCAGGCGCAACGGAGTCAGGAGAATGCCGAATCATTGGCCGAACAAGTCCGCCTGCTCCGCTCCGAGCAGGAGCAGCGACTCGCCCGGATGCTGCCCGAAGGCATTCTTTCATCTCGAGTCCGTGATGATGTCATGGGTTGCTTCGATTCGGCTTCGGAACGTTCGGATCCTCCTTCCATCCTGCTCATGGCTTCCTTGCAGGCCCTCGCTGCTGTCAGGCTCGGGGGGCTCCCGTCTGACAATGTCTCGAGCTATCTGAAGGCTGTTGGCGAGGCGCTCTTCATGCTTTGTCAGGCTAGGCATGACGGGCCGGAGGAAGTGTCCAGGGTTTTCAACGAATGGGCGAGGGTGCTCAATGATTGCGCAACCAACGACTATAGCGTCTTTGTCCCTACGATCGGCGCCCCTGCTGACCTAGACAAGATGGCTGGCATTGAAAGGGGCAACGTCAGGATGGTCCTTTGCTGGGGTGTGCGCAGCAACAATCGCGGCGTAGAGTATCCCGCACAGGTTAATTGAAGCCGAACATGCTCACACCAGACCGTATTCCGCCGCCGGGGCAGGGGTTGCGTTTCAGACGGAGCGACGGACATTCCTTCCGTCCGCTTTATGTCGACCAGTCCGGATTAAGGCTTCAGTGGGAGCGCGATTACTCCGCATTGCTGGCGCGCAGTCCGCTTGCTGAGTTCATGGCTGACGTCGAATTCGACCTGAGGAATGATCACTGCGTCGTCTTCACCAAGATGGAGGGAGGTCGTGAAGTCCTCTCAGGGACTACCGGCATCGATCGTGGGGCTCGTATGCCTCGCGCTTCTTTTCAGGCAGTCAAGGAAGCAGAAAAAAACTTCAAATCGCTGGTCGGTAAGGGTGTGCTGTCGGAAGATGAAGAAGCTTTTGTCGCTTCTTTCAGCCTTCCGGATCCCCGGACTTTCCCTTCGGCCTACCGCGTCAGAAAAGCCGGTCTCTTCAGCCGACGCAGGTTATTCGTCCTTTGGGGCATGGTCCCTGAATCCCCTAGGAACGATCCTGTCATCAGCATTGCTTTAGGTTCTTCGTCGGTGTCCAGCAGAAGTGTTTACGGCGAGTCATCCGACTCGTTGGCTTCTTCCGATGCCTCTGAATTGCTAGCCGGTTCTCAAGATCAGCTTGTGTACGATGACAGTCGTGGCTGGCCGAAATGGCTGGAGCTGCTGGTTGTCATGCTTGGTCTTGCGGTCATCGTCTTCCTGCTCTGGTTCCTTTTCAGCCTGCTTGCACCGGGGTGCGAGCCTTCCGGTAATCCCGAAGAAGAAGTGAAGCGCGCTCCCTCTGCGGATCGTCGCAAGGCCGAGCTGAAACAGCGGGTCGACGGAATCCGTAGGAGTCTTCCGGAGCAAGGGACGGGGAAGCCCGGTGCTGATGCGACGACACCGCTCAAGATTTACGCTCTCGAGCAATCCCTTGCGGCACAGGAAGAGGCTGAGCTGAAGCAGCGCCAGGCACTTGTGGCCGAACAGGCCGCTAATGCTGCTGAGCAGAAGGCCAAGGCGAGCGGACGCGCGGAGGATGACGCGGACGCCAAGGCGCTCAGGAAGCAGGCAGAGGCGAAGAAGGCGGATGCTAAGAGTTCCGAAGCTCTGGCCGAGCGAGCCTACCAGCATCCGCAGGAGATCATCCGACTACGAGAGCTCGAACAGAATGAGAGGCTCAAAGTCCTGCCGAGGCAGTCGGCGGAGGCTGAAGCGTTACGTCGAGGTAACCCTGCGTTGCCCCTTTCGCCTGATAAGGAAAAAGAAGCCCGCAACCGCCTTTACGTCGCCCCTAAGTCCTCGATTGCGCAAGGCGAAGTCATCGTCCGCCGTTTCAAGGCTGATGAACTCGTCGCCAAGAAAGGCATCAAGCTGCACCTTGAGGCGGACGCCAACGGCCGTAAGGACTTCAAGGTCAAGGGATGGGCCTTCGGGCTGAGCCAGATGATCGAGACCGAGCGGCTGGAGGGGTTTGTTCCTGTCGGCCCGGGCCTCTCGGTCGAGACACCCTTGGATCTTTATTTTGAATACCGCGGCGAGGACGGCCAGATGCATGAAGACTGTGCTCCCTTCGTCATCAGCGGTGACATCGAATTCAGGCTTAGCCTGGAGATCGAGCACGCCAAGGAAGCGCCCCCGGAACAGCCAATCCGAAATGCCGGTCCTGGTGCTTAGCATCTTGGCCCTCCTTAGGTAAGCCGGTGACATGTTCGCCATCTTGTCCGATATCCATGCGAACCGTCCGGCGCTTGAGGCGGTTTTCGTCGAGATGGACAAGCTAGGCGTGAGGCGGATGCTCGTCCTGGGCGATGTGATCGGCTACGGACCGTTTCCCAACGACTGCCTGCGGATGGTCGCCAAGGCCGAGCTTTGCCTGCAGGGTAATCATGAGGCCGGCGTGATCGGCGCCTTGGGCGAAGGTTGGTTCAACGACGCAGCTTGGGGTGCGATTGAATGGACCCGTAAGAAGTTAACCCATGCCGACCGTGAGCTCATCTCGAAGTGGCGGCCGACCGGGTTGCATGACGGCATCGAGCTGGCCCATGCCTCCTTGAACCCTGATGCGGTGTTCGACTACCTGCTGACTCCGAGGGCGCTCAAGGCTCACTTCGCAGCCCAGAAGAGCCCTTTATGCTTTGTCGGGCATACCCATATTCCGGAAATCTGGACCGAGGGCAGGGAAGACCCGCTGTCCACCCCGAAGTCGGGGGTCTATCGACTCGAGGAAGGCCTTAAGACGGTCATCAACGTCGGGAGCGTGGGTCTGCCTCGCGGCGACGACAAAAGAGCCTCCTGGGC
>JACCEC012433614.1_pt1 | contig 17550 bp, 14 predicted proteins | sample 7450121 | NCBI WGS metagenome assembly JACCEC01 (sample SAMN15323455, study PRJNA562643) | freshwater metagenome | isolation source: river surface water | place: USA:Blue River Watershed | collected 2017-08-18 | reverse complement strand
TATGCGGCGTGGACATCGTCTGCGAAAGCATCATGCGCCCGCTGGAAGAACAGAATGGCGGCGTGGTCGAGGTCAATGCCGCACCCGGCCTGCGCATGCACCTGAACCCGTCGTACGGCAAGGGCCGCAACATCGGCGAAGCAGTGATGCAGCTGATGTTCGCGCATGGCGATGACGGCCGTATTCCCGTGGTGGCCGTCACCGGCGTCAATGGCAAGACCACCACCACCCGCCTGATCGCGCATGTGCTGGCCACCAAGGGACTGTGCGTCGGCATGACCAATACCGATGGCGTGTACGTCGGCGGCCGTCAGACCGACAGCGGTGATTGCAGCGGACCGAAGAGTGCGCGCAATGTGCTCGCGCATCCGCATGTGCAGGCGGCGGTGCTGGAGACGGCGCGCGGCGGCATGCTGCGCGAAGGCCTAGGCTTCGACAAATGCTCGGTGGCCGTCGTCACCAACATCGGCGAAGGCGACCACCTCGGCCTGAACCATATCCATACGCCGGAAGACGTGGCGCGCGTGAAGCAGATGATCGTGCAGAACGTCGCACCGACCGGCCATGCCGTGCTGAACGCCGCCGACCCGCTGGTGGCCGGCATGGCGCCACACTGCCCTGGCAAGGTAATCTTCTTTGCGCAGAACGCGTATCACCCGGTGCTGGTCACGCACCGCGCGCGCGGCCATCGCGTGGTGTTCGTCGACAATGGCGATATCGTGGTGGCCGAAGGCGCGCACCTGCAGCGCATGCCGCTGTCGCGCGTGCCGCTGACGCGCGGCGGCCTGCTCGGCTTCCAGGTCGAGAACACGCTGGCTGCGGTGGGCGCATGCTGGGCGCTGGACCTGCCGTGGGAATTGATCGTCGAAGGCGTCATGAGCTTCAACAATGACACCAAGGGCGCGCCGGCCCGCTTCAACGTGATGCGCTACCGAGATGCGACCGTGGTCGCCGACTATGGCCACAACCCGCATGCGATGCGCGCACTGGTCGCGGCCTTCGATGCGCTACCGGCAACCGAGACGACCCGGCGCACCGTTGTCATCAGCGGCGCCGGCGACCGTCGCGATGAAGATCTGCGCGAGCTGACGCGCGTGCTGGGCGCGGCCTTCGACAATATCGTGCTGTTCGAAGATGCATGCCAGCGTGGCCGTGCCGATGGCGAAGTGCTGGCGCTGCTGCGCGAAGGCTTGCAGGGCGCAAGCCGCGCCAGCCATGTCGAAGAAATCCGCGGCGAATTCATCGCGATCGACCGCGGGCTGGAAATGCTGAAGGCCGGCGACCAGTGCCTGGTGCTGGTCGACCAGGTGGAAGAGGCGCTCGCGCACCTGACGCAGCGGGTCGCCGGCGCCTGAAGCCTGTCCACCCGGTTCGCGGCCGCGCCCCGTGCGTGGCCAGATGCCGCCACCATGAAAAAGGGGACCTCACGGTCCCCTTTTTTCATGCGCACAACGGGCGAACGGCAGCCTTACATGCGCCAGCCGTAGCCGATATAGGCCACCGGCGTGTAGTCTCGCTCCACGATGGGGCTGGCCGACTGGGCCGACGACAGTCGGTTGACGGAGGCACCGAAGAATACGGCGCCGGTGCGGTTGAATGCGTACAGGCCGCTGACGCCGACACTGAACGCGGTGCCCGAGCCGGGCGCATAGGCGGCGCGACCGGCGGCGACTTCATTGCTGCGCACGCCGAAGTAGTAGTCGTTCATCTTTGCATCCTGCCAGGTGGCGCTGACGATGCCGTTCAGCCGGAACGCCATATCGCTGACCAGCGGACGGATGAACTGCACCTGCGCGACCTGTCCCTTGCTCTTGCCGGTGATGTCGAAGCCATAGTCGACGTTCAGCACGCCGACCCCGGTCTGCCAGCGCAGGCTGGGACCCGCGTCGACCGCGAAATCACGATCCGCCATGCCGGCGGTCTTCGCGCTGTCGGACGCGTCGTAGCCGAAGCGCGGCTCTGCATACAGGCCGATGCGCAATGACTCATCAGCCGACACGAAGCCCCAGGCCCCGGCCTTCAGGCCGCTGATGTAGGCGACATCCTTGTACTGGTATTGGAGGACCGGCAGCGCGAGGAAACGCACGCTGCTGCTGCCCGGCACCTTGGGCAGCACGCCGGCGCCAATGCCGATGAAGTTCTGCGGGGTGGGCAAGGGCTGCTGGGCCTGGCGCTCGGCGGCTTCTTCGGCGGAAGGCTGGGCGACGGCGATGTTGGCTACCAGCGCGAGCGCGGCCGCAGCGACGGCCTTCAGTGAATGGCGCGGGCGCCGTGCAGGGAAGATTTGCTTGTTCATGGGAATCTCGGTCGGACGGTTCATGGATCAAGGCCTGCCAGTCATTGGCGAGCAGCCAGCGGCAAGGCCGCGGGCAAGCATACCTGAATACCGGTTTTCGGTAAGCTCAGGCGCCGGCGTACGCGTGGATCTGGTTGCCATCGCGCGAATGGATCTGCAGGTTGAAGGAGACGATGATGCGGTCCTTGTCACCCTCGTAGGCCATGGCCTTGTGCGGCAGCCACGACGGGAACAGCACCAGCGTGCCCTCTTCCGGCTGGATGTCCATGGAGTTGGTCTGCAAGTACGCATTGCCCATGTCCATGTAAGCACCGCCCTGCAGCTGGCTGTACGGACCATAAAAGCGCGTTGCGCCATTCAGCTTGCCCAGCGTCGGATGCGACTGCCGCTTTTCGGCGTCGTCGATCTGCACGTAATACACGCCGGACCATGAGCAATTGCCATGCGTGTGCACGTCATGGAAAGCCTGCCCGTTCTGAATCTGGAACCAGCAGCCGGCAAAGCGCAGGTCCAGCGACAGCCGGCCCTGAGGCCAGGATTGTGCATTGGCCTGCTTGGCCAGTTGCTGCGCGCTGCCGGCAATGAATTGCACCAGTTGCGTGAACTCGGGCAGATCTACGCGATCGAGCAAGTCATCCGGGCTCGCATAGAAAACCTGGCGCTCGCTTTCCATCGCCAGCCGTATCGCACCGAAGGCGCGCGCCAGCACGGGGTTGACGGTCGCAGCATCGCCGAAACGCTGCACATCGATCGGGGTCGGCCAGAGCAGCTGCATCAGCCGGCCGCCGTGGTGCTGCCCGCGATACTGCCTGCAGTGCTGCCCGAGGTGCTGGCCGTGCTGCCAGCGGCCGCGGGCATCGCCAGCTTCCAGCCGGTGCGTTTCTCGAAGGCCGCGATGTCTTCCGGCGAATCGAGGTCGATGATGAAGCGGTCATTGTCGGTCTCGTACACCTGCACCTGCTGCGGGTGGCTGTCGATGTACTTGCGGCAGGCAACGGCCTGCCCGCCTTCGAGCATCTCGCCCACCAGCTCGCCGGAGAACAACACGGGATTGCCACGCTGGCCCTGCACTTCCGGATAGACGATCGAGGTGCCCGGCGCACGCTTCTTGAACGCGCCGATTAGTTCGGTCAGTTCGGCGTTACCGACCAGCGGCTGGTCAGCCAATGCGACGATCACGATGTCGAATTTGCTGCCGAGTGCTTCGAGCCCAAGGCGCACCGATGATTGCTGCCCCTGTTCGGGGGACGGGTTGCGCACGATGGTGACGGGGAAGGCCTCGACCGCCGGTTCGATCTGCTCATGGTAGTAGCCGGTGACGACAACCACCTCATCGATGCCGGCGCCGCTCATCGCGATCAGGTGGCGATTGATCAGTGGCACGCCGGCCAGGCTCATCAGGCATTTGGGTACGCCGCCCATGCGCGAGCCTTCGCCCGCGGCCAGCAGTACCGCACCCACGCGCAGCCTCGCATACAGCCCGCCGCCCTGTTTCAGCATGCATCCCATGTCTTCTTCCTTCGTCCAGTCTTGCTTGTAGCGACCCGCGAGAATCGCCTTCGAATTCAATCTGCCTTCAATGTGTCATCAATGCCGCATCAATGCAGCTTCAATGCTCCCGACCCTGCTGCCGCAGCAGGGCGTCGGCGCGGAAGCGCGGCTCGCCCAGGTGCACCAGGTCGCCCAGGCTGTGCAGCGTATTGACGGCCAGGTAGCCATCGATCAGGTCACGGCTGCGCAGCATCGCCTCCGATCCCGGCAGCTCCCGCGTCGGATGCAACCAGAACAGCGAAGCGCCGCGCTGCTTCAGCGCCCGGATCGCACGCTCGGTCTCCTGCGGCGGGTCGGTATCGTAGCCATCGCTGAGAACATACACCAAGTCGCGCGCGCCGAGGCGGCGTCCGGCGTGCACTTTCAGGAAAGCCTCGAGGTTGCTCGCGATGCGCGTGCCGCCGCCAAAGCCGAAGGTGACCGCATTGACCTTTTCCTGCACACGGCCGCTGCTGCGCCTGAGCAGCTGCGTGACTTCGGCCAGCCGGGTATGGAAGACGAACACGCGCGCCTCCAGCAATTGCGCAAACGCACGACCGATGCGCAGGAAAAACTGCGCATGCGCTTCCATCGACTTGCTGACATCGACCAGCACATAAATGCGCGGCATCACCGTATCGCGCTGCCGGAATTTCAGCTTGATCAGTTCGCCCCCGCTCGACAGCCCCTGGCGTATCGTCGCCGGCAGGTCCACACGGCGCGGCCGGTGCGCATGCTTCCATTTGCGGATCAGTTTGCGCCGCAGCCTTTGCTCAAGCGGCGCGATCAGCGATTCCAGTTGCGCGGTATCTTCGGGCATCCAGCTGCGGAAATCCTTGTGCAGCGGATCGACCTTGCTGGCGCCGCCCATGGCCTGTTCATTGGCGATGCCATCGCCGCTGCCGCCGCTGAAGTCCAGACCCACGGGCGGGCCGCCGCTGTTGTTGGGTTTGCCTTCCATGTCGGCCTGCATCTGCGCAACCAGTTCGCGCAGGTCGCGCGACTTGCGCTGCACACCACTGCTGCGCGTGCTGCCGCGCACGCGGTGCGGGAACCAGTAGGCATCAAACAATTCGGGAAACTTGCGCCACTGCGCTGCGCCGCTGGCGGCAATGCCGCGCCAGCCGTGCTTCAGGCGGCGGTGCTGTTCGGGTTCGACTACAAGCGCGGCATCGAGCATGGCCTTGAGCTCCGCCAGGCCGATCTGGAAACCATGGTCGCGCAGGTAGGCGGCGAAGCGGCGGATCTCGGCGGCAGGATCGGCAACCGGAGCAGCACCGGGATCGGCAAACGGATCCGGGCTGTCGGTGTTGGCTCCGTGGTCTGCTGCGGCTGTCATTGGATGGCCTGGGCCGTGATCTGCCAATACATTAGCTAGCGCTTGCGAATGCGGTGGCGTGGGCGGTGGCGGCGTCAGCGCAGCGCGCCGGCCACGCCGACATCGACACCGACACGCGCTTCACCCTGCAGGCGCGCGATGACCTCGGTCCCCATCTGCCACTGGTCGGCGCGGGTCTTGAGCAGCGCGGCGAGGCAGGCGCGCAGCGCTTCGGGCTGCTCGGGCAAGCCCTTGAGACCAAGCGCGCACAAGGCGCGCACCCAGTCGAGCGTCTCGGCGATGCCGGGCACTTTCTCGAGGTCTTGCTGGCGCAGCTTGTGCACGAAGGTCACGGCCTGCTGCACGAGGCCGATATCGGCTTGCGGCACCAGCTTCTTGACGATCTCGATTTCCTGCGGCACCGACGGATAGTCGACGTAGTGATACAGGCAGCGCCGGCGCAGCGCATCCGACAGGTCGCGCGTGCCATTGCTGGTGAGGATGACGATCGGCTTGGTGGCCGCGCGTATGGTGCCCAGCTCGGGCACCGAAATCTGGAATTCGCCGAGCACTTCGAGCAGATACGCTTCGAAGGCTTCATCGGCACGGTCGACTTCGTCGACCAGCAGTACCGCAGGTTCAGGCGAGGTAATCGCCTGCATCAGCGGACGCTGCAGCAGGAACTCCGGGGAGAACAGGTCCTGCCGCAGCGTCTCTGATGCGCCTTGCCCGGCTTCGCGCAACCGGATCTCGAGCAACTGGCGGCTGTAGTTCCACTCGTACACGGCCTGGTTCAAGTCCAGGCTCTCATGGCACTGCAAGCGGAACAGCGGCCGCGACATGCCGCGCGAGATCGCATGCGCAATCGCCGTCTTGCCAACACCAGCCTCACCCTCGAGCAGCAAGGGCCGCTCCAGGGTGAGTGCCAGCCAGACCAGCGTTGCCAGCCCTTCGTCAGCCACATAGCCTGCCGCATCGAGCAGGCGCGTGACTTCAGCTGCTGCCGGCACTGTCATGCTCAAGCCTTGCGACCGAACAGGCCGAGGAAGAAGTTCTTCATCAGGGCCCAGAAGATCGCCAGGCCGTTCAGCTCGGTGACCATCGGCGCCGGCGCTGCCGGCGCTGCCGGCGCGGCTTGCGCCGTTGCGCCATCGGCCGACGTCGGCGAAGCTGCACCCGATCCAACCGCCGCAGTCGCCGGCGTCGCCGCCACCGCCTTGGTCTCGAAGTTGCCGGCGAACTGGCCGAGGATCATGTCGGCCACCGAGGTCATCATGCGGCCGCCGAATTGCGCGAACTTGCCGTTGACGATGACATCGGCCGTGCCCAGCAAGCTGGTGCTGCCGTCAGCCTCCGCACGCAGGGTGGCTGTCAGCTGCATCGATGCCGACGAACCGCCCTTGTCGGCGCCCTTGCCCAGCATCGTGATCGAGTACGCGGCCGCATTCACGGCCTGCACTTCGATCTCGCCGGCGAAGGCGGCCGTGGCCGGGCCGACCTTCACCTTGACCTGGCCCTTGTAGTGGGTGTCGTCGGTCTTCTCGGTGATGGCGGCACCCGGCATGCAGGTGGCCAGCTCCGGGATGTCCGACAGTACCTGCCAGCAGGCCCCGATTGGCGCCTTCACGGGATAGGTCTTTTCGAGTGTGACTTGCATCGCTTTTTCCTTGTTACTGGGTGAGACCGTGGTCCTTCAGCGTCTTCCAGACGCGGTAGGACGTGTGCGGCATATCGAGGTGGGTGACACCGAGGTGCGAGAACGCATCGACGACGGCCGCGGTGAAGGTCGGGATCGAGCCCACGTGCGGCGACTCGGCCACGCCCTTGGCACCGATCGGATGGTGCGGCGACGGCGTGACGGTGTAGTCGGTCTCCCAGTGCGGTGTCTCGACGGCGGTCGGCAGGAAGTAATCCATCAGCGTATTGCCCTGGATGTTGCCCTGCTCGTCGAAGGACAGCAGCTGGCCCATGGCGACCGCGAAACCTTCGGTCAGGCCGCCGTGGATCTGGCCCTCGATGATCATCGGGTTGATGCGGGTGCCGCAGTCATCCAGCGCATAGAAGCGGCGGATCTTGGTTTCGCCGGTGCCCTTGTCGATATCAACCACGCACAGGTAAATACCGAACGGGAAGGTGAAGTTCGGCGGATCGTAGTAGTGCACGGCCTCGAGACCCGGCTCCATGCCTGCCGGCGGCTTGTTGTACGCGCACCAGGCGATGTCGTTCATGGTCTTGAACTTGTCGTTGCTGCCCTTGACCTTGAAGCGGTCGATTTCCCACTCGAGATCGTTCTCGCCGACTTCCAGCAGGTGGGCGGCGATCTTCTTGGCTTTCGCATGGATCTTGCGCGCAGCCAGTGCGATCGCAGCGCCTGCCACCGGGGTCGAGCGCGAACCATAGGTGCCCAGGCCATACGGCGCGGTGCTGGTGTCGCCCTCTTCGATCTGGATCACTTCGGACGGGATGCCCAGCTCGGTCGCGATGATCTGCGCATAGGTGGTCTGGTGACCCTGGCCCTGCGTGATGGTACCCATGCGGGCGATCGCGCTGCCGGTCGGGTGCACGCGGATCTCGCAGGAGTCGAACATGCCGACGCCGAGGATGTCGCACATCTTCGACGGACCGGCGCCGACGATCTCGGTGAAGGTCACCAGGCCGATGCCCATCAGGGTCGGGCTGTTCGGGTCGGCGCGCTTGGCCGCCTGTTCGGCGCGCAGCGCCTTGTAGTCGACAGCATCCAGCACCTGGTCGAGCGCGGTGTGATAGTCGCCGGAGTCGTATTCGAAGCCGAAGGCCGACGTGTACGGGAACTGTTCCTTGCGGATGAAGTTCTTGCGGCGGATCTCGGCCTTGTCCATGTTCAGCTTCTGCGCGAGCACGTCGACCATGCGCTCGATCAGGTAGACCGCTTCGGTCACGCGGAACGAGCAGCGGTACGCGACCCCGCCCGGTGCCTTGTTGGTGTAGACACCTTTGACCGAGCAATGCGCGGCCGGGATGTCATACGAGCCCGAGCAGATGTGGAACAGGCCAGCCGGGAATTTCGACGGGTCGGCGCAGGCATCGAAAGCGCCATGGTCGGCGACCACGTTCACGCGCAGGCCCTGGATGCGGCCATCCTTGGTCGCGGCCAGTTCGCCATCCATGTGGTAGTCACGGGCGAAGGCAGTCGACGACAGGTTCTCGACGCGGTCCTCGACCCACTTGACCGGGCGGCCGAGCACGATCGAAGCAACGATCGCGCACACATAACCCGGATAAATGCCGACCTTGTTGCCAAAGCCGCCGCCGATATCGGGCGACACGATGCGCACCTTCGATTCCGGAATGCCGGACAGCATCGACACCACGGTACGCACGACGTGCGGCGCCTGGCTGGTGATGTAGGTGGTCAGTTCGCCGCGCACCGGGTCGAAGGACGCGACGCAGCCGCAAGTCTCCAGCGGGCACGGGTGCACGCGCGGGTACAGCATGTGCTGCGACACCGTCACGTCAGCCGAAGCGAAGGCTGCGTCAGTGGCGGCCTTGTCGCCTGCGTCCCAGGTGAAGATGTGGTTATGGTGCTCGCGCTTGCCGTGCGCGCCTTCGTTCTTGCCGGCGAGGTCATCACGCAGCACGGGCGCGCCCGGCTCGAGTGCCTTGTACGGATCGATCACGACCGGCAGTTCTTCGTATTCGATCTCGACGGCTTCGACGGCATCGGCCGCGATGTAGCGGTCGTCGGCGATCACGATCGCCACTTCCTGCATCTGGAAGTGGACTTTTTCATCGGCCAGCACTGCGGCGACGTCGCCGGCCAGCGTCGGCATCCAGTGCAGCTTCAGCGGCTTGAGGTCGTCTGCAGTCAGCACGGCGTGCACGCCGGGAATGGCCAGCGCGCGTTCCTTGTTGATCTTCTTGATGCGTGCATGCGCCAGTGGCGAGCGCACGATGTCCATATGCAGCATGCCAGGCATCTTGATGTCGTCGACATAGTTGCCCTTGCCCTGGATGAAACGGGCGTCTTCCTTGCGCAGGCGGGATTCGCCCATGCCCATCAGGGCGGCCTTGCGATCAGGTGCGTTCATGAATGGTCTCCGCGAATTTCGTTGTTGTCCATCGAATCGGTTATGTGATTCGGCTGTGCCGATATTTTTTTATTTGCAGGGGAAAGGTCGCAGGGACCTCAGGCAGCGACGCTCTTCTCTTCAGCGAGCTTTTTCGCCGCATACTGCACGGCCTTCACGATGTTCTGGTAGCCGGTGCAGCGGCACAGGTTGCCCGACATGCCGGTGCGGATCTCTTCCTCGGTCGGATTCGGGTTTTCCTGCAGCAGGCGATAGGCGCGGGCCAGCATGCCCGGCGTGCAGAAGCCGCACTGCAGGCCATGCTCCTGGTAGAAGCCTTCCTGCACAGCGTGCAGTGCACCGCCCTTGGCCAGGCCTTCGACGGTGACGACCTCGGAACCCTCGCACTGGACCGCGAGGATGGTGCAGGACTTGACCGACTGGCCATCGATGTCGACGGTGCAGGCGCCGCAGTGGCTGGTCTCGCAGCCGATGTGGGCGCCGGTCAGGTTCACTTTCTCGCGCAGGAAGTGAACCAGCAGCGTGCGCGGCTCGACGGCCTCTTCAACCTTCTTGCCATTGATGGTCATGCTGACGACTTGTTTGCTCATAGCGTCTCTCCGTTGTTCTTGGGCTTGTCGTTATTGCGATTCAGGGATGCGGCCGCGCCTTACTTGCAGCGCGAGGCCGCCAGCTCGATCGCGCGCTTGGCCATCTCGCCGGCCATCGCGGTCTTGTACTCGGCATCGCCGCGCAGGTCCTCGGCCGGCTCGCAGGCCGAACGCACGGCCAGCGCCACCTGCTGCAGCAGTTCCGGCGTGATCGCCTGGCCTTTCATCAGCGCCTCGGCTTCGGTCGCGCGCAGTGCCGTCGGCGCCACATTGGTGAGGCCGATCGAAATGTGCTCGACCTTGCCGCCGCTCATGCGCAGCACGATGGCCGCTGCAGCGGTCGCCCAGTCGCCGGTCTTGCGCTTGAGCTTGCGGTACGCGTAACCCGTGCCCGCCGCGAACGGCGCGACTTCGATCGCGGACAGGATCTCGTCGGCTGCCATGTCGGTCATGTAGGTGCCGTGGAAGAAATCGACGGCCTGCACACGGCGCACGCCGTTCGGGCCATGCAGCACGAAGGTGGCGTCGAGCGCCATAGCGATCGCCGGATGGTCATTCGCCGGGTCGCCGTGGGCGATGTCGCCGCCGATGGTGCCGCGGTTGCGCACCTGCGGGTCGGCGATCTGCTTGGCGGCCTCGACCAGCAGCGGCACCTTCTGCTGCAGCAGTGGCGAGGCGATCAGTTCGTTCTCGGTCGTCATCGCGCCGATCACGACCTTGCCGCCCTCTTCACGGATACCGCGCAGCTCGGGAATGCGGTTCAGATCGATCAGGTTGGCCGGCTCGGCGAAGCGCAGCTTCATCATCGGCAGCAGGCTGTGGCCGCCGGCCAGCAGTTTGGCGTCATCGCCCAGCTTGCCCAGCAAAGCCACGGCTTCGGCGACGGTAGCCGGACGGTGATATTCGAATGACGGGGGAATCATCGTTGTCTCTCTCCTCTGCTGTCGCCTGCTCCGCCGCACCGGGTTTGCACATCTGCGAGCCCCGTACGGCGCAAGTAACGACTATTTGGTTTCTGAAATGGCTACGTATTATTTATTTGCACTTGTTCGACATTTTTGTGACTGCCGAGTTATATTAACACCGAATACCACTTGTAACGCAAGGCATATTTCTCTTGAACAACTTCGCGAACTCTTCGATACCGGTGTTGCTGGTCGCTGTGGTGGCGGCTGCGTTGCTGCAGGTCGGCACGCTGGCAACGGGCGGCCCCAATCTGCTGGCGCTGACGCTGGCTGCAGTCGGCAGCGGTTGCCTGGCGCTGATGCTGCTCCGTCCGCAGCGAGTCGGACTGTCGCCGCCCAACGTGATGCTGTCGCTGGGCATAGGCGGCATGGTGCTGGGGCTGACGATCGATGCCTGGGTCACGCCGCTGCATGTGATCGAAGCGCTTTGCACCGGCAGTGCGGACCGCAGCTTTGGCGACGCCATGCTGTTCCATGCGCAGCTACTGCCGGCGATGCATGTGCTGATGGTGGCCGGCGGCCTGTCGGCGATACCGACGCTGCGGGTGCTGCGCCCCGAATGCCGCCGCCTGTGCTCGATGCTCACGCAGAACGCGCTGTGTTCGACCTGGATGCTGGTCGGCATGACGGCCGGCGCGACACTGTTTGCGCAGTCCCTGACGGCGCTCGACGGCATCAGCCTCAGCCGCATGTTGGCGGGCATGTTCGCCGGCATGGTCTGGGGCATGGTCGTCAGCGTGTCGGCCTACCGGCTGTTCTTCATTGCGCGCGACCGGCTCGAAGCCGCGCGCCGTGCCCTGCCCGATTAGCGCGGCCCGCGTAACCCGGTCGGCGGGCTTGAGCGGCCCGACTGGGCTGACGCGACGGACTCGACTGGCCGACAGGCTTGCCCCCCGTCCCGCCTGTCGGCCCCTGAATCGCCTCTGAATGACCCCGAAGCGGCAAAGACCTGCCGCCAGCGCGGCAAGCTTTTGCCGCCTCCTGTCGGAAAACATGCGACAGCCCGGCTGGAATGGATGTTGCTCAACTGCTTGCGACCGCACCGGCTTTGCGCCGGGCTCTACGCAAACACGATGGCAACCACAACGACCACCACGACAACGACGACGACCACGGCCACTTCAGGCGCGGGCGCGATCTCGGGCAATGCCGAACTGCAGAAGATCAAGAAGGATCTTGCTGCGGCGCTGGTCGCCGCCGGCGTGGTGGACGCCAAGCCGACGGATGCCTATCCGAAGGGCTTCCCGATTGCGTATGAAAAGAATGGCACCGTCAGCAGCGCCACCAACTGGACCGAGGCCTACAAAATGGTCACGCGCCGGGTGGAAGACAAGAATCCCGCAACCCCGGGCACCCTGGTCATCGACACCGGCCTGCTGGCCACGAACCTGAAGGCCACCAAGACGCTGGCGCAGCTGGGCGTGAACTCATTGTCGAAATTCCCGAAGGGCACCTCGGTGACCGGCGCCCTCGACGCGCTGTACAAGCAGACCTCGAACGGCAAGCTGGCCTCGGTGCTGGCGCGCTCAGGCATCTATGACCTGTCCGCTTTCCCGGACGGCACCAGCGCCTTCGCCGCCTTCAAGCTGATCGAAGACCCGACTGACCCGGGCAAGGTATCGCTGGATCGCTATGCGGAATACAAGGCATCGGCGGCTGCATTGAAGTCCATGGACATCACCACGCTGGTCAATTTCCCGCGCGGCACTACACTGCTGGAAGCCAAAGCGCTGATCGAGCCCAAGGCCGACCTGATGCTGCAGATGGTCGGCGTCGACAAGAGCTATTTCAAGAAGGACAACCTGTCGTCGCTGGAGGCGCTGTCGGTGCTGATGCATCTGCCGGACACCATCCGCGAAATGAAATCGCTGCCCACCGGCATGACCTCGCAAAACATCGCACAGCAATCGGCCGCCGCGAAAAAGCTGGTCTCGATGGGCTATGACAGCCTGGCGTCTTTCGCAGGCATGGCCGCGTTCGCGAATGAAGCGCCAACGGCGACCACGGCGCTTGGCGTCGTCAAGAAAATACCGACGCCAGATGATCTGCCGTTGCCGAGCTCGGCCAGCACCGAGCGCCAGTTCACGCCAACCACCAAAGTCGCCAAGCGCAGCTATGGCCAGCCCAATCCGGTCAAGGCCTCGGTCTACAACGCACTACCCAGCGAGAAGGTGAAAGCCAATACCCTGCCTGCCTTCCGCGTCGTCACGGCTGCCGAAGTACTCGCTTTTAACAAGGCGTTCTGGCCGCAACGCGAAGTCACCAGTTCCAATTAAGCGCCGGGCCATCGGCCTTGCGACCGGCCAGCAGTGCCGCGCGGCAAGCGCCGAGCCCATGCACCCACCGCTTTCCTGCACGAAAATGTTGGCATCCGACCGGAATTCATCGCCTTTACACTTTTTTTTGTGACAGAAATATTTCCTGTGGCCTAGACTCCAGAAAAGGAATAGTTTCTGGAGACAAACAATGAAGTACCTCTTGTGGATTACCGCCGCCTGCGCCAGCGTTGCCGGCCCGGCCCTCGCTGCCGACGACGCAGCCAGCCCCTACAAGCCCTTCATCGTCCTTGACTCGTCGACCGAGAAAGACTCACTGGCCAACGAGTACATCGCTGCCAACATCACGATTGGCGTGAAGACGGCCGACAAGGTCGAGTACTCGATCAAGTCCGGCATCAGTCTGAAAGACGTGCCGAACAGCACCAGCGATACGATCAGCGCGAACATCGAAGGCAAGGTCAAGAAGTCCTTTGATATCGGCACCTTCTTCACGCCTTACGTTGCCTTGCGCCTCGGCCAGAAGATCAATTACAACACCACGTCGTTCACGCACTATGCGGTCGACGCCGGCCTGAAGATCCCGATGACCAGCACCACCGCACTCGACGTCGGCGTGCGCCACCGCGATGCCTTCGAAGCCTCGCAGCACTTCAAGAGCTTCCGGGTGCACTCGACCCTGCTGTGGGACCTGAGCCCGGCCAACACGCTGGGCCTGCGCTTCACGAAAAGCTATGCGGACTACGCAGGTTCACCGACCTCCGAAGAACGCGAAACCTGGCGGATTCACTGGCAGCACAATTATTAATCGCTGTCAGCGCATATCCAGACAAGGCCTCCCATCTAATGATGCGGGGCCTTTTTCATTGCCTGCAGCTGCTGCAATGCAGCATAATCAAGTGCGGGTTTCGTGCTTTCCTGACATGGTCGGCCTTTCCTGACATAATCTGCGTTTAAAGCTGACAAAAACCTGACGGTCACTTGTTAGACTCGCTGCTCAATTTATTGTTTTTTGGAAACTTCCGGATCGTTCATCGATATGATTGATCGCTATTTTCAGTCGCGCCCTCCCATTGCCCGCTGGCTGTTGGCCATGGTGCTGACCGCCGCCCTACCCATGACCGCTGGCGCACAAGCGCGGCCGGAAGACAAACCCGCGCTGGCTGTGTTGGGCATTGATGACCTGATCAGCCTGGCGCTTCAACACAATCCCGGCCTCAAGGCCAGCCAGCGCAGCGTGGACGTTGCCAGCGCCGCCGTGACCACGGCCGGCGCGCTGCCCAACCCGCGGCTGGAGATGAACGCCGGCCGCAACTCGGCACCGATCGGCACCACGCAGGCGGGTCGCGTGAATGGTATCGGCGTGTCGCAATTCGTTGAAAATCCGGCGCTGCGCAGCGCGCGCATCAATTCCGCGCTGTATGCCGAATTGGGCAGCCAGCAATCGCTGGCGCTGACGCGCAATGAACTGGTCGGCCAGGTCAAGCTGCGCGCCTATGAATACTTGCTTCGGCGCGAAGAGGCACAAGCCGCAGCCGACGCGCTGTCGCTGCTTGAGCAGACCCGCGAACGCATCAAGGTCCGCGTCGAGACCGGCGAGACCGGCAAATTCGACCTGATCCGCGCCGATGCAGAGATCGTCAACGCGCGCCAGCGTGAAGAAACCGCACGGCTGCAGATCGCGCAGGCAGCGATCTCGCTGAACCGGCTGGCGGCCGGCATGCTGCCCCCGCGCTGGGAGCTGGATGCGATGCTCGACGAAGCCGAGGCGATGCCTTCGCTGGAAGCGCTGGAGGCGCTGAAACTGACCGCCGTCAGGCAGAACCCCGAGATTCGGCTGCTGGAGGCTGAACTCGAGCGCAACAAGTCACGCATCGATGAAGCCTCGGCCAGCCGCCTGCCCGGTGTCGAGTTCCGGCTATCACAGGTGCGGGATCCTGACGTCCGCCAGGACATGGTCGGCGTGTCGATACAGCTGCCGCTGTTCGACCAGAAGCGCGGCCCACGTGCCGAAGCGATCGCCGAGCGCGAGCGCACTATTGCGCGGCTCGACGGCCGGCGGGCAGAATTGATTCAACAGCTGGAGCTCGCCTGGCGCTCGGTCGAAATCGCGCGCGTTCGGGTGCAGGCCCTGTCCGAAGGTGCGATCAAGGCTGCCGAGGCGGCGTTGCGCGTGTCGGAGGCCGCCTACCGCTTCGGCGAGCGCGGCATCCTTGAAGTGCTGGATGCCCAGCGCGTGCTGCGCTCGGTACGACAGGACTTGCTGCTGGCTCGCTTCCAGTTGCAGTCTTCGCTGATCGAACTCGACACGCTGGCTGGCCGCTATGCCAGCACCGCCCAATGAATCTCATGTCTGGTCACGCCTGTTCAACGCCGACTTGCGCCCACTCTACGCCTATCCCACTTTCGTCAACCATGCGCACTATGCACGCACTGAATTCCAAGAAAATGGCCGCCCTATGCCTGATGGGCGCGGCGCTGCTGCTCGCCGGCTGCGGCAAGGACAAACCGCAGCCCGAGGCAACGAAGGTCGAGGCCAAGAGTGACCCGATGGAGGTCACGCTCGATCCTGCGATGACCCGGCAGTTCCGCGTCGAGAACGCAGCCGTGTCCGACATCGCCGTTACCCAGCTGGTGGCCGGACGTATCGAGGCCAATGAACAGCGCACGACTCGCATCGGCGCGTCCGTCACCGGCCGCGTGGTGCATGTGCTTGCCGAAGTCGGCGACCGCGTGAAGGCCGGCCAGGCGCTGGCCATGCTCGCCAGTCCGGAACTGACGCAGGCACAGCTTGCCTTCCTGCGCGCGCTGTCTTCCACCAAGCTGGCCGAGCGCTCCGTCGAACGCGCGCAGGCATTGGTGGCGGCCGACGTCATCGGCAACGCCGAGCTGCAGCGGCGCGAAGTCGAACTCAGCGTCGCGCGTGCCGAACTACGCGCCGCGCAAGACCAGTTGCGCCTGATCGGGCTGACGCAGGTGCACGTCGACCGCCTGCGCGATACCGGCGCGATCACGTCCGAAGTGCCGATCACCTCGACCCGCACCGGCATCGTGATCGAGCGCAAGGTCAGTCAGGGCCAGGTCGCACAGCCGGGTGATCCGCTGTTCACGGTGGCCGACCTGTCGAATGTCTGGGTCATTGGCGCGCTGCCCGAGCAGGATGCGAACTCGGTGCGGCTGAACCAGCAGGTCGAGGTCCAGGTCGCCGCGCTCGGCGCCGAGAAGCTCAAGGGCCGCATCGTGTACGTCAGCGACACCGTGCAGCCGGACACCCGCACCGTGCCTATCCGTACCCAAGTCGAGAACCCGAAATTCGAACTCAAGCCGCAGATGCTGGCCACGCTGAAGCTCAATGGCTCGTTCCAGAAGCAGCTGGCCGTGCCGGCCGCCGCGGTGGTGCGCGAGAACGACAAGGATTATGTGTTCGTGAAAATTGCCGACAACCGCTTCCGCCTGACCGAAGTCGAACTGGAGCCGGCTGCCGGTGAGCTGCGCCCGGTACGCAAGGGCATCGACGAGGGCACGCCGGTCGTGGTCGACGGCAGCTTCCACCTGAACAGCCAGCGCAAGCGCGCCGAGCTGGAGTAAACGATGCTGAACGGACTGATCAAGGAAGCGCTCGCGCAGCGCTTCGTGATGGTGGTGATCGCGCTCGCGCTGATCGGCTTTGGCATCCGTGCCGCCACCCATTTGTCGGTGGACGCCTTCCCCGACGTGACCAACGTACAGGTGCAGGTCGCCACCGAGGCGCCGGGCCGCTCTCCGGAAGAAGTCGAGCGCTTCGTCACCGTGCCGCTCGAGATCGCGATGACCGGCCTGCCCGGCCTGACCGAAATGCGTTCGCTGAATCGCAGCGGCCTGTCGATCATCACGCTGGTCTTCACCGACAGCACCGATGTCTATTTCGCGCGCCAGCTGGTGATGGAACGCCTGATGGAAGTGCGCTCGCGGCTGCCGGATGACATCACGCCGGTACTGGGCCCGGTGTCGACCGGCCTCGGCGAAGTGTTCCAATACACGCTCGACCATCCGAATGATGGCAATCGCAAGCTCTCCGAGGCCGAGCTGATGGAGCGGCGCTCGATCCAGGACTGGGTGGTGCGCCCGATGCTGCGCTCGATCCCGGGCGTGGCCGAGATCAATTCTTTCGGCGGCTACGAGCGCCAGTACCAGGTACTGGCCAACCCGGACCGGCTGCGTCACTACCAACTGTCGATGGCCGATGTGCGCGCCGCGATCGCGCAGAACAACGCCAACTCCGGCGGCGGCATCCTGTCCCAGGGCGCCGAACAATACCTGGTGCGTGGCGTCGGCCTGACCCGCACGGTCGAGGACATCGGCAACATCATCCTGAAGGAAGAGCGCGGCATCCCGGTCTACGTGCGCGACGTGGCCGATGTGAAGATCGGCGCCGCGGTGCGCCAGGGCGCGCTGATCAAGAACGGCGTGACCGAATCCACCGGCGGCATCGTGATGATGCTGCGAGGCGGCAATGCGAAAGAGATCGT
>JACCEC012421181.1_pt1 | contig 17550 bp, 19 predicted proteins | sample 7450121 | NCBI WGS metagenome assembly JACCEC01 (sample SAMN15323455, study PRJNA562643) | freshwater metagenome | isolation source: river surface water | place: USA:Blue River Watershed | collected 2017-08-18 | reverse complement strand
GCGCGATGGAGGCGTTGCAGGCGGCGACACTGGAGTACATTCGCACTCGCCAGCAGTTCGGGGTGCCGATCGGCAAATTTCAGGTGCTGCAGCATCGGATGGCCGACATGTTCATGCAGCTGGAGCAGGCGCGTTCCATGACCATGCTCGCAGCGGTGAAAGTATCGTCTTCGGATGTGACTGAGCGCCGTCGCATCGTTTCTGCTGCCAAGGCACGTGTTGGAGAAGCGATGAAATTCGTCGGCCAGCAAGCGGTACAGCTGCATGGCGGCATGGGCGTGACGGATGAAATGCCTGCTGCTCATTATTTCAAACGGCTGTCAGCCATCGAGCTGACGCTGGGTGATACTGACCATCATCTGGCGCGATTCATCGCGCAGCCGGGTTTTGCGCAAGCCGCCTGATTTTTAAGAAAGAAAAAATAATGACGATCAAGAAGTTCAACACCGTCGCAGATCTGCAAGCCGAGGTTGGCAAGGAAGTCGCGATTTCCGAGTGGATGACGATGGAGCAGGGGCGTGTGAATCAGTTTGCCGAGGCGACCGACGATCCGCAATGGATTCATATTGATGTTGAGCGCGCGAAGCGTGAGTCACCTTTTGGCACGACGATTGCGCACGGTTTTCTGACGCTGTCACTGATCCCCAAGTTGTTCGAGTCCGTCGTCATTCTTCCGCAAGGGAAGATGAGCATCAACTATGGCCTGAACAAGGTGCGCTTCCCGTCGCCCGTGCGCGTTGGCAGCCGTCTGCGCGGGCGCTTCAAATTGCTGGAGGTCGAACAGCTCGACGGCTGCATGCAAAGCGTCTGGCAGATGACGCTGGAGTGCGAGGGGGTGGAAAAGCCGGCGTGCGTGGCGGAATCGGTGTTGAGGATGTATTTTTGAGATAACTTGCAATTACCTTCACGATTATGAGGTAAGGCTGTTTGGTGAATTAATCGCGAATTTATTAAACATCCTGCGCTTTTGCTGATGTTACTCGGTGCTGAATTTTTTCTCTAACTGGTTTAAAAGCTGTTCGAACATGAGATTCAACGAGTTAATCGCTTTCATATTTTCCGCCTCTTTTGGAACCATCTTGATGAAGCGTTCGAGATGAGTCATCATGCTTCCCAGTTCATTTTTTGATTTCGGTGGCGCCCGATTTTCTGCCAGATCTATGCAATAGTTGATTGATTTTTTTATCTGATGCTGGTCAGTGGTTTCCCAGAATTTCAGTTTGTTTTGATCAAAATGCCGCTCAACGGTATTTCCCCAGCTGGCTTTGCTTGTAATTGACCGCTGAGAATCGACATGAATTTTTCTGGCTGAATCGATGTTTTTTGATCCATATTGGTCCACAGAGAAAAAAAGACTATCAGTCATTTCCCTCAAAGGATCCTCTACCGCCTTTATTGCATTATCGATTTTTTCGCGTTCGTCTTTCCTGAAAACTTCTGGATTATTTATATTCACCTCATGCGATTTGATATTGCTGAAGGACGTTTTGAAGAATGAAAGCTTTCCACCTAAATAGCTACCCACTACATCAGAGGCTAATTTTTTTCCTTTGAAAAAATCTTTTATTTTTGTTATCGGCGAAGTTTTAGCGGCGTCGCGTTGAAATAAATAAATCTCGGGTACGCCCGTTTCCTTGTTGTGTATGGTTTGTTCTACCCAGACAGGATTCTCTAAGCCTGGTGTTCGAGAAATATAAATATTCGGTATGTTTGGTTGAGACACCGTTCTCTCCAATTGCAATAGACTTCAATTTCCCCCTGTGTCGGTGAGTGATAGAGCGCACCTGCTCGTTCTGGGATTTTCGGAGAGAATTGAATTTATCTTGCACTATGCCCGCACCTGTCGTTTGGTGCGGGCATGCGACATTGAAGCAGATGAACGAGCGCTGTTTTAATTAGCAAAGCGCCGAGGTGCGGGGAGGGAGAAAGAACGGACTATTGACTCGTTAGCGCTTCTGATACTGCGCGGCGCCAAACAGCATTTCCTTCGATTTCTCATCCAGCAGCGGCTTGCGCAAATCGGCCAGCACCTGCACACCGCGCTGTACCGCCGGTCGGGCGGCGATCTCATCATGCCAGCGCTTGGCGTTCGGGAAGTCTTCCCAGTCGATGCCCTGATTCTTCCATGAGCGTGTCCAGGGGAAGCAGGCGATGTCGGCGATGGTGTATTCATCACCGGCGATGTAGCGGTGTTTGCTCAGCTGCTTGTCCATCACCCCATACAGGCGCTTCGCTTCGTTGGTGTAGCGATTCACCGCGTACTCGATCTGCTCGGGTGCGTAAATACGGAAATGATGCGCCTGTCCGAGCATCGGGCCCAGTCCACCCATCTGAAACATCAGCCACTGGAGGACAGTGAATTTCTCGCGGTCGGTTTTGCCAAGGAACTGGTTCACTTTGCTGGCCAGATAGACCAGTATGGCGCCTGACTCGAACAGGGAGATCGGCTTGCCATCCGGACCCTCGGGGTCAACGATCGCGGGAATCTTGTTATTCGGTGAGATCGCCAGAAATTCTGGCGCGAACTGCTCACCTTTGCCGATATCGATGTTGTGTGCGCGGTAGGGCAGGCCGCATTCTTCCAGCATGATATGGACCTTATGCCCGTTGGGCGTGGCCATTGAATAGACGTCGATCATAGTCGTATCCCTTAAATGAAAAAGCGCCGGGAAGTCTACACGCCCGGCGCTTTGTTTGCCGAGACGAGCCCGGCGATAACTAAATGACAGCAGCCTGATTACGACCGAGTGATCGGCAGATCCAGCGACTCGCCAAGGCTCGCGTATTTTGCGAGTTCGAGCTTGGCAATCGCATTACGGTGCACTTCATCCGGACCATCTGCGATGCGCAGTGTGCGGTTGTGTGCCCACAACTGAGCGACGGCGAAGTCGTCGGACACGCCGCCGCCGCCATGCGCCTGAATCGACCAGTCGATGACTTGTTGTGCCATCACCGGCGCCAGTACCTTGATCATGGCGATCTCGGTCTTCGCGCCTTTATTACCGACGGTGTCCATCATGTACGCAGCCTTCAGGACTAGCAGGCGGGCGCTGTCGATCATGATGCGTGATTCAGCGATACGCTCGCGCCAGACACCTTGTTCAGAGACTTTCTTGCCGAATGCAACGCGGGAATCGATACGACGGCACATCAGTTCCAGCGCGCGCTCTGCGGTACCGATCGCGCGCATGCAGTGATGGATACGGCCCGGTCCGAGACGGCCCTGAGCGATCTCGAAACCACGGCCTTCGCCGAGCAGCATGTTGGACGCGGGTACGCGCACATTATCAAAAACCACCTCGCAGTGACCATGTGGTGCATCGTCATAGCCGAACACCGACAGCGGACGTACGACCGTCACGCCCTTGGTATCGGCAGGTACGAGGATCATTGACTGCTGCGAATGGCGCGGCGCATCAGGATCGGTCTTGCCCATCACGATGTAAATCTTGCAGCGCGGATCACCGGCGCCGGAGGTCCACCACTTGCGACCATTGATCACGTATTCATTACCGACGCGCTCGATGCGGGTGCTGATGTTGGTGGCGTCTGAGGATGCCACATCCGGCTCGGTCATTGCGAACGCAGAGCGTATCTCGCCGCGCAGCAGGGGCTTGAGCCATTGCTCTTTGTGCTCGTCGGTGCCGTAGCGCTCGATCGTTTCCATGTTGCCGGTGTCGGGCGCGGAGCAGTTGAACACTTCCGGCGCCCAGGTGATACGGCCCATGATCTCGCACAGTGGCGCATAGTCCAGATTGGACAGACCTTCGGGCGCATGTGCAGATTTAGGCAGAAACAGGTTCCACAGGCCTTCCTTGCGCGCGAGCGGCTTCAATTCCTCGACAATCTTGGTCGGGATCCAGCGGTTGCCTTTCTCGCGGCCATTGCGATCCACCTCGTCTTTGTAGGTACGCTCATTCGGATAAATATGTTTATCCATGAAATTATTGAGCTTCTCGCGCAGCTCCATGCACCGTGGGGAATATTCGAAGTCCATGCTTTCTCCTCGCTTGTTATTGTCAGTCGTTGGTGTGTTTGATAATGATCGATGATCAGAGCGGTTTTGCGCCGGAGGCATAATCCCAGCCCATGATCGCCATGGGTTTGGCTGCCTGCCCGCTCTTGAGCGCCTGTTCGCTGGCTGCGGTGCCGTCCTGATAGCGTTTCATGATGCCCTGCAGGATACCGGCCATGCGGAACATGTTGTAGGCCAGATAGAAGCGGAAATCTTCTTTGTTGATAGCGATGCCTGTGCGCTCACTGTAGCGGGCGATGTAATCGTCTTTCGAGGGAATACCGAGCGCCTTAAGATCCAGACCGCCAATGCCGCGGAACAGGCCGGGCTCGATATGCCAGCTCATGCAGTGATATGAAAAATCGGCCAGCGGATGACCCAGCGTGGACAATTCCCAGTCCAGCACGGCAAGAATCTTTGGTTCCGTCGGATGGAAGATCATGTTGTCGAGACGGTAGTCGCCGTGCACGATGGTGGTGATCTCGCCCTCGGGAATGTGTTTCGGCAGCCAGTCGATCAGATGCTCCATCGCCGGGATATGCTCAGTTTCTGCCGCTTTGTACTGTCGTATCCACCGATCTATCTGTCGCTGGAAATAATTGCCTGGCTTGCCAAAGGTTTCCAGTCCGACTGCTTTGTAATCAAGGCTGTGCAGCTGCGCGATCACGCGATTCATTTCATCATAGTGCGCAGTGCGATCTGCATTGCTCATGCCGGGCAGCGACTGATCCCACAGCACACGTCCATCGACGAATTCCATGATGTAGAACGCGCGACCAATTACGGATTCATCTTCACACAACGCGTATTGCCGTGCGGCGGGAAAACCTGCTCTGGACAGCGCATCCATGACGCGAAATTCCCGGTCGATCGCATGTGCAGAAGGCAGCAGCTTGGCCGCAGGTGCCGGCTTGGTGCGCAACACATAACGCTGCTCGCCCGATATCAGCATGAAGGTGGGATTGGACTGTCCGCCCTTGAATTGCTCGATCTGCAGATTGCCCTGGAATCCCTGCACATGCTCATGCATATAAGCGGAGAGCGCGTCGAGATCGACTTTCATGCGCTCCGCGACAGGTTTGGTTCCCATGAATTCTTCGTACATAGTGCCGCTTGCTCCTGCTCTGTTATTTTTTGAAGTCTACCGGCTAAAACTTACAGCCCGCGCGCTTTGCGGTATTGCTCGAACAGCGCTTCCATCGTCGTGCCGCGCGATTCGGCCTGCAGTTCCGAGGGCGGGGAGTAATTCACCAGACGCACGACCCAGTCGGACGATGCTTCGCCGACATCCATGGCGTTGATGCAGCCTGCGGTTTGCGCCAGATTGCCAAGGAACAGGCGCTGCCCGGTCAGTGCGTAGGACAGGATCGCGCGGTTGACGCCGCCATGCAGCACCATCAGCACGGTGTCCCACTCAGGATCGGCGCGCAGCTTGTCGATCGCGGGATACACGCGATCGATCAGCTGGCCCACGGTTTCGCCGCCGAGGAACTGCTTATCGTCGGGGGGCACACCTTCGAACGCGCCCGTGAAGGCTTCGCGCAATTGATGATCGGGGATCGCGGAGAGTTTTCCGCCTCGTATTTCTACCAGCTCAGGCCAGTGCTCGAAGTCGATTTTCTGTCCTGTTTCGGCCAGCACGCGGTTGGCAGTCTCAACGGTGCGAGGCAGGCCTGAGACAATGACTTTGTCGAAGCGTATGCCGGCGCCGGCGAATACTCGCCCTGCGGCGGTCGTCTGTGCCTGTCCTTGTTCGTTCAGTGGAACGGTCTCTGGCAGGTAAGGTTTTCCTTCATTGTCGAAATAAGTGACGCTGCCATGCCGCATCAGGAATACGCGGCGACGTGGGTTGAAGCTCATTGCGGGGTTGCTTTCTTTTTGTGTGAGTGACGATGAGGTTACTGGTATTGAGGTTTTCTTTTTTCGAGGAAGGCGGTAATGCCTTCCAGCGCATCGCGATGGTGCAGGCAATCGACGAAGCTTTGTTTTTCGGATTCCAGCTGCTGCGTAAGCGTATGGTTCGGCGCGTCCCGCAGCAGTGACTTGATGTTCTCCATTGCATGCGGTGAGAGTCGTGAGAGTTCATCGCTCCAGTCCAGCGCAGCATTCAGCGCCTGACCGTCGACAACCACACGGTTGACGATACCTGCCTGATGAAGCCGTGATGCAGAGACCGCTTTGCCCTCAATCAGCACTTCGGTGGCCAGCTGGCGCGGCAACGCCTGCGCCAGGGCCCAGCTGATGCCACCATCGGGCGACAGGCCCACCTTCACATAGGCGGCGACGAATTGCGCGGAATGACCCGCGACGATCAGGTCGCAGGCCAGCGCCAGTGAAAAACCAGCTCCGGCTGCAGGGCCTTCAACGGCGGCGATGACGGGTTTGGGACAGTCGCGCAGCGCCTCTATCCATGCGTGCAGCTTGCCTACCGAGTCGGCGGCGACTTCGCGTTCTTTGCTGCGGTTCTCCAGCAGACGGTTCAGGTTGCCGCCCGCGCAGAAGGTATCTCCTGCACCGGTCAGTACCACCGCACGTATCTCAGGGTCGCGCTCGGCAGTCGACAAGGCCTCCACGCCGGCAGCGTACATGTCCGGATGCAGCGCATTTCTCGCGCCCGGATTGGACAGCGTGAGGATCAGTGTGGCATCGCGACGGGAAGCGAGCAATTCGGCGGACATGGAGTGGCAGTGAGCTTCGTGGTTGGTGTTGTTGTAGAGCGTTCTGGGGTGCGGGCAGTGATAGACTGCGAGCCATTCATTGTAACCTCAGCAAGCTTTGACAAACACCTTCCGGACCCCCGCCGGACAGACCAAAACAAGGAGACAGAATGCTAACTTTGTGCGGCTTCTCGGCCAGCAATTACTACAATAAGGTCAAGCTCGCGTTGCTGGAAAAAGAAGTCCCGTTCCAGGAAAAAACCGTGTGGGTAGACCGCTCACCGGCATTGCTGGAGAAATCCCCGCTGGGCAAAGTGCCTTTCTTCGAGATCGGTGACAAGGTGCTGTTTGAATCACAGGTGATGCTTGATTATCTCGAGTCGGCTTATCCGCAAAAGCCGCTGCTGCCCGCAGATCCTTTCGAAGCGGCGCGTATTCGTCAGCTCATCCAGTACATGGAATTGCATCTTGAACTCGTCGCGCGCGACCTGTACGGAGAGGCGTTTTTCGGAGGGAAAACCAGCGATGAGACCAAGACACGGGTACAAAAACTCCTGAAGCGTAATATCGCAGCCTTTGGTCGCATAGCGAAGTTTGCGCCTTATGTTGCAGGCGCTGAATTCACGATGGCCGATTGCTCGGCGACCGTGCATCTACCGCTGATCAGCATGGCGACCAAGGCGATCTATGGTGAAGACATGATGGCGCAGTACCCGGTGCGCGACTATCTGAAGCTGGTGGGCGATCGTCCGACGGTGCAGAAGGTGACCGCGGATCGCAAGGCCAGTGCAGCCGAACTTGCAGAGCGTATCAAGAGCCAGAGCAAGGGTTGAGCGACCGTACAGGATTGTAAAAATAGATAGAAAAACGGCATCAAACCAATCCGGTTTGTTGCCGTTTTTATTTTCTTAAGTTGGGCTTTGGGATAATGCCCGGCAGGCCGGGATTCAGTGGCTTTCGTTTTGCGTGAGAAGCCTCACCCCATCGGAGCACACCTCAATTCCGCATACCAGCCCAACCATTCCTCGGGCGAGAGTATCCTGAACTGCCCATTGCGTGCTGTCTTTCGTGCCAGCTTCAGCAGGGCCTTGTCCTTGGTGACCAGCACATCAGCCTCACATGCCAGAGCAAGTTCAAGGAATTTCTGATCGTCGCTGTCCTTGCAGACGGGCAGGGCGGTCAGTGGCATGTCGGCCCCGGCATCCGGTACTCCGGTGTGAAGTGAGATGAACTGATCGAATTCGGCAAGAATGGCGGACTGCGCTGTTGCAGAGAGCTTCATCCTCTCGTATGCCAGTACCAGTGCCAGTTCATGCCGGCAGTCTTCCCGTGTCAGGGCTTCTATCTCGCCGCCCATCAGCGCATCCATCAGCGTCTGCCACCGCGGATCGCGAAACATGAACAGGTCGAGACACACATTCGTGTCCAGTACGACGCGCGGCCTGAAGGCGGAGCTTGCTTTCTGTATCATGCGAAAAAATTTATCAGGGAGTGCCACTCATGCTGATGGTCTTGTCGCCGGCGAAGACGCTGGACTACGAATCACCGCTGACTACGGAGTCACACACAATGCCGGATTTTATCCCGCGCTCGGCTGAACTGATCAGTGTGTTGCGCGATAAGTCGCCGGCCGAGATTGGCAGTCTGATGCAGATCTCGGATCCGCTGGCGCAGCTGAACGCGTCACGTTATGCAAGCTGGACGAAGAAATTCAGCTTTGCCAATGCGCGGCAAGCGGTGCTTGCTTTCAACGGTGATGTCTACGAGGGATTAGCGGCGAGCTCGCTGACTGAAAAGCAGCTGGCCTGGGCACAGGATCATCTGCGCATACTGTCAGGCTTGTACGGTCTGCTGCGCCCGCTGGACCTGATGCAGCCTTACCGTCTGGAGATGGGTACTCGGCTGCAGAACAAGCGCGGCAAAGATCTCTATGCGTTCTGGGGCGAAGAGCTGACTAGCAAGCTGGCGGATACGCTGATATCACTAAAGTCGAAAGCACTGGTGAATCTCGCTTCGGAAGAATATTTCAAGGCGGTTCACCCTGATGAACTGCCTGTGCCAGTGATTGCGCCTGTCTTCGAAGACTGGAAGGGCGGCAAGTACAAGATCATTTCTTTCCATGCGAAGCGTGCGCGGGGTCTGATGGCGCGCTATGCGATAGAGAAAAAGATAACGTCACCCGAGAAACTTCAGGCTTTCGATAGCGAGGGTTATGAGTTTGCGCCAGCAGTATCAGACGATACCCGCTGGGTATTCCGCCGAAAGCAGGCCGGATAAAAAACGGCCGCCCTGAGCCGGGCGGCCGTTAAACGGTAGGGCTCGGATGACTTACTTCCAGAACTTCCACCAGGATTTATCGGTGTCGGTAGTGATCTGCGCCGCTGAGTTCACGTTGTAGTTGAGCTGGAATACGCGCTCTGCATCATCCCGCAGATCATTCATGCCCAGTGCATCATATGCACGTATCTGAATGCGGAGTGCATTTCGCACCGAGGGTGAAGCCGGATAATCACGAATAACGGTCTGTGCGCGATTGATCGCGGCCACATGCGCGCCGCGTCGCAGGTAGTAATCGGCGACGTGCACTTCGTACTGCGCCATTGCCTCGACCAGGTAGCGCAGACGGTCACGCGCGTCCTCTGCGTATTTGCTCTCCGGGAAACGATCTACCAGTTGCTTGAATGCGTCGAAGGCATCGCGTGCTGCCTTCGGATCGCGCTCGGTCGGGTCCTGAGTGCTGATGAAGTCGAACAGGCCTTTCTTGTCGTTGAAGTTGGCGAGCCCGCGCAGGTAGTACATGTAATCGACGCTTGGGTGGTTCGGATGAAGGCGGATGAAACGCTCGACTGCGGCAAGACATTGCGCTTGTTCATTCTGACGGTAGTAAGCGTAAGCGACTTCCATCTGTGCCTGCTGCGCGTAGATGCCAAACGGATAGCGGGATTCAAGCTTTTCGAAGTACTTGATGGCTTTCTCGTAGTTGCCCGCTTTTAGCTCGTCCTTGGCCTCGGCGTATAATTTGTCAGCCGACCAGCCCTTGGTCTCGTCACGTTTTTCTCCCAGCGAGCCGCAGCCCGACATCATCAGGGCAAGCGCAATCAAAGCAAGTGTCAGGAAATTTTTCAGCATGGGAGAGGGCGCGTGCGCAGAAATTTGTTGCGGCGATTATAGCCGATGGATACCCCGTGAGAGCAGACAGCCAAGCCCTTCCCGAAGACCTGATAGACGATGACGCTCTCGACGACGCCGACGGCGGCGGCAGTCTTGAGCCCATATCGTTGCATCTGGACGCTAGTAGCCAGGGCGTAAGACTGGACAAAGCCTTGTCCGCGCTGCTGCCGCAGTACTCGCGCGGAAGGATACAGCAGTGGATAGAACAAGGTCTCGTGCTGGTCGATGGCAAGCCCGCCAAAGTACGCAGCCTGATGCTGGGTGTTGAGAAGATCGCTGTTCAGCCGCAGCCAGCCGAGCAGGAATACGCGTACGCGCCAGAGCCCGTGCCGCTGACCGTGGTACATGAGGATACGGCCATCATCGTGTTAAACAAGCCGGTTGGCCTGGTGGTGCATCCGGCGGCGGGTAACTGGTCAGGCACGCTGCTCAATGGTCTGCTGCATCGCTGGCCCGAGCTGGAAGGTGTGCCGCGTGCCGGTATCGTCCACCGCCTCGACAAAGACACCAGCGGCCTGCTGGTGATCGCGCGAACACTTACCGCGCAAACTGATCTTGTGCGGCAGCTTCAGGAGCGCACCATGGGTCGCGAATATCTGGCAATGGTTTGGGGGCAGCCAGTATCAAGCGGTCGCATTGAGGCGGCGATTGCGCGCCACCCGCGTGAGCGCACCCGCATGGCGGTGAGTAAATCGCCTCTGGCCAAGCCAGCGGTCACGCATTACCAGAAAGTTGCTGCCGGCCAGATAGATGGCCGTCCGGTCGCGCTTTTGCGTTGCCGGCTGGAGACTGGGCGCACGCATCAGATTCGCGTGCACCTGCAATCGATTGGTTTTCCGATCGTCGGCGATGCGGTCTATGGAAAATCACATCTGGCCTCCGTGTTTCCCCGACAGGCGCTACATGCAGAAAAACTCGGTCTGGTGCATCCGGCATCGGGCAAGGATTGCGAGTGGCATGCACCGGTCCCTGAAGATATGTCCGTGCTGCTCTCGCGAGCGGGCATCGTAGTGTGATCTGAATGATCTGACATCCCAACTAACATTCCGCACGCATGCGCTCTCTACCCCTACACTGGCCCTCGCTCCCGAAAGGTGTGGGTGCTCTGGCCACTTTGCGCTCTGGCGGAGTGAGTCTGCCTCCGTACGACGATGGAGCTGGCGGTGGGGGATTAAATCTGGGTACGCATGTCGGTGATATGCCCGCGGCGGTCGAGCGCAACCGCGCATTGCTGCGAGCGCTGCTGCCATCCGAGCCCGCATGGCTGAATCAGGTGCATGGTATCGAGGTCGTTGACGCGCACGATGTGCTGGCCGAAGACGCGGCACCTGACGCGGATGCCAGTATCACGGTCAAGCCCGGCGCTGTCTGCGCAATCATGACTGCCGATTGCATGCCTGTTCTGATCGCTGATCGAGAAGGCCGAGTGGTAGGCGCCGCGCATGCCGGCTGGCGCGGGCTGGCAGCGGGAGTGATTGAAGCCACGGTTCAGCGTATGCGCGATGCGGGCGGCAAGGATCTGGTGGCCTGGCTCGGGCCCGGCATTGGGCCGGCGCGTTTCGAAGTGGGCGAAGAGGTATTGCAGGCATTTGCCCGGCTTGGCGACGAAGCGCGTAAAGCGTTCGTTCCTATCGAGGGTACATCTGGAAAGCATCTCGCAGACCTGCCTGCCCTAGCGCGACTGGCGCTGTCAGGGGCTGGAGTGACGGATGTCGTCGGCGGCGAACATTGCACGATGAGCGAACCTGAGAATTTTTATTCCTTCCGCCGCGACCGCGTCACTGGCCGCATGGCAACGCTGATCTGGATCAAGTAGCTCAAGGCGAGCCGGACGTATCGTTGCGATCCGGTTGTTGCTGCTCTTGCATGACCTGCAGTCTTTCCATCTCCCGGCGCTTCCTGCGCTGGCCGCTGCCGGAAATGTAAATAATGATAAGCGTCGGTAACACGCCGTAAAGGAAAAACGTCATAATGCCCGCAACCACCGAGTCCTCGGTGATAGCCATCATCAGTACGACATACATCCAGCCCACCGCTGCAATATGCATGCGTTCCTCTCGCCAGTTCAGTCAGTCAATGGCGCGCAGCATACGCGAAAACGGCGCGGCTAAGACGGGGGATATCGCATGAGCAAATCTGCCAGCAGCGCCCAACCGGGTCCGGGCTTGCATACTGATCCTGCAGCAGGTGCAGCCGCCTGGATCGCGCAATTTGCTGATCCCAAAGGCTGGCAGTCGATGATGAACCTGATGCAGTCGAGCATGCCCGGCGTTCCCCATATGCCTGCAATGCCGAATTTGCCTGACATGCCTGCGCTGAGCGCGATGGTGCCTGCGGAAAAGCTGGCGCAGCTGCAAAAGGACTATGCTGAAGAAATGTCCACCTTATGGACCGGTTTGCTGGCGTCGCGCTCGCCAGAAATACGAGATCGCCGTTTCTCATCGCCTGCGTGGAGTTCGAACCCTCTTTACGCATTCAGTGCCGCCGCGTATTTGCTCAATGCGCGCTATCTGAACGCACTGGCTGAAGCGGTCGAGGCTGACAACAGGACAAAAAAGAAAATTCGGTTTGCGACCCAGCAAGCGATCGATGCCATGTCGCCATCGAATTTTCTGGCGACGAACCCCGATGCGCAGCAAAAACTGATCGAGACCCGGGGCGAGAGCCTGCAGCACGGGATCATGAACATGATTGCCGACATGCGCAAAGGCCATGTGTCGCAGACGGATGAAAATGCTTTCGAGGTCGGACGCAATGTCGCCACCAGCGAAGGCGCGGTGGTTTTTCAGAATGCGGTGATTCAGCTGATACAGTATCGTCCACTGACGAAAAAGGTGTATCAGCGGCCGCTACTGATCGTCCCACCCTGCATCAACAAATTCTACATTCTCGATCTGCAGCCAGAGAACTCGGTGATCCGGTATGCAGTAGAGCAGGGGCATACCGTGTTTGTGGTCTCCTGGGTCAATCCCGGTGCAGAGCTTGGCTCGCTGGGCTGGGATGACTATGTCGAGCAGGGCGTGATCGAGGCGATACACGTCACTCAGCAGATCAGCGGCCAGAAGCAGGTGAACACACTGGGTTTCTGTGTCGGCGGCACGTTGCTGGCCAGCGCACTGGCAGCACTGGCAGCGCGCGGCGAAAAGCCAGCCTCCAGCCTGACCTTGCTGACCACGATGCTCGACTTCAGCGATGTCGGCAATATCGATGTGTATGTCGACGAGGCGCAGGTCATCCAGCGCGAGCAGACGATAGGCAAGGGCGGCCTGATGCCGGGCCGCGATTTTGCCGCGGCTTTTTCCAGCCTGCGGCCCAATGATCTGGTGTGGAATTATGTCGAGGCTAATTACCTGAAAGGCGAAAGCCCGCCAGCCTTTGATCTGCTGTACTGGAACTCGGACAGCACCAATCTTCCCGGTCCGATGTTCTGCTACTACCTGCGCAACATGTACCTTGAAAATAATCTGCGCATTCCGGGCAAGCTCTCGGTGTCCGGCGATCCCATCGATCTTGGCAAGGTGCAGACGCCAGCCTTCATTTACGCTTCACGCGAAGACCACATCGTGCCCTGGCCCAGTGCTTATGCAAGCACCGGGCTGATCAATGCCGGCAAGCGCGGCAAGAACCGCTTTGTGCTGGGTGCTTCGGGCCATATTGCCGGTGTTATCAATCCGCCCGCCAAGAAGAAACGCAGCTACTGGACCAATGACAAGCTGCCCGAGAGCGCCGGTGACTGGTTTGCCGGCGCTACCGAGCACCCCGGCAGCTGGTGGACCGGCTGGGCCGAGTTCCTCGCCAGTCACGCAGGCGAGCAGGTCAATCCCCCGGGCAAGTACGGCAGCAAGGCACATCCCCCGATTGAGCCGGCTCCGGGCAGTTACGTAAAAATAAAGGCATAAGTACTTGCTCACCTAACCGCCCTGCGCGGGTGCTGAGAGGCCGAGCTTTTCATTTTGAAAAAATCGCCTGCGTCGCGTTGCAATAAATTGCAAACCTGAAAGACTGTGCTTTGCGAAGTCATTGTTTTCGTGCACTATACGAGCTCGGAGGAGCGAACTTCGGTTCGAAATTTGACTACAATGCCGCAACCACATTGCGACGCAAAATAAACGGAACCCCCCATGAGCACCTCGAAAAAGGCGTCGGAGCGCCTGATCAAGAAATACCCTAATCGCCGTCTGTACGACACTCAGACCAGTTCTTACATCACCCTCGCCGATGTGAAACAACTGGTGCTCGGCAATGAGCACTTCGTCGTCGTGGATGCCAAGACCGAGGAAGACCTGACGCGCAGCATTTTGCTGCAGATCATCCTTGAGGAAGAAGCCAATGGGCAGCCGATGTTCTCGAGTTCGGCGCTTTCGCAGATCATCCGCTACTACGGCCACGCGATGCAGGGCATGATGGGTTCTTACCTCGAGAAGAACATTCAGGTCTTCATCGACATCCAGAACAAGCTCGCGGAAAACTCCAAAGGCATGATCGACGAGAAGTCCTTCAGCCCGGAAATGTGGACTCAGTTCATGAGTGTGCAGGGGCCGATGATGCAGGGCATGATGAGCAACTACATCGAGCAGAGCAAGAGCCTGTTCATCCAGATGCAGGAGCAGATGCAGAGTCAGGCGAAGAATGTATTTGGTGCGTTCCCCTTCCCGGGGGCGCCAATGGCCAAGGCAGCGACCGAGGCGAAGTAATCTTTTCTCATGCGCCCGGACGACGTTCTGGTCCGGGCTATCCTTAGAACCTATCTCGTTAGGCCACTAGCGGCGTTGTCCCTGGCTCGCCGTATGTCTCCACTGTCTGCGCCAGTGTCGCCTTGCCAGCAACCTGAGTAGACAGGTTCTCAGTCCTATTAGACTCTCCCCCTTCTTTTGTAGTTTTTTTGATAAGTGTCAGCGCCTACCGTTTGCTGGTAATATATAAAAACTTATATATTTTGGTGGATGAACCCGCCCAAACCCGTCGAATTTCTAGGCAACTCGTTACGTGAACTGAAAAACTTTCCGTCGCCTGCGAGGCAGGAAGCTGGATACCAGATTGACCGGGTGCAGAATGGCCTATTACCCATCGACTGGAAACAGATGCCTGCCGTTGGCGCTGTCGTGATGGAGATCAGGATCTCGGGAGCTGAGGGAGCATTTCGAGTGATCTATTTGGCGAAACTGGCAGAAGCGGTGTATGTCCTTCACTGCTTTCAAAAGAAAACACAAAAAACGAGCGATTTTGATATTGAAATTGCAGGAAAGCGTTACCGGGACTTGATGAGAGGAAGATAGTCATGACAACACAACGATACGACAGCATCTGGGACGCCGTCGAAGACTCCGCCGAACAGGCCGAGAACATGCGTCTGCGTGCCGGCCTGATGATAGCGCTTGAACAATACGTCACGCGTAATGGCATGAGTCAGGAGCAGGCTTCAAAGCTGCTCGGTGTCAGTCAGCCGCGTATCTCCAATCTAATGCGCGGGAAAATTAGTCTGTTCAGTCTGGACATGCTTGTCAATATGGTGGCTGCGGCCGGCCTGCATGTAGAGATGAAAATATCAGAAGCAGCCTGAATCGCCCCGAAATTCAACTACGCCTCTGCCTGCATCACGAGCAGGCAAGCGCGCATGGCAGGTACAATGCGGTCCCATGCCGCCATTCTGGCGGCCTTGCCATTCAGTTCTCATGTCTTCTTCTATTTCCACACCCAAAGTCGGTTTTGTTTCCCTTGGCTGCCCGAAGGCCCTGGTTGATTCAGAACAAATCCTTACCCAGCTGCGTGCAGAGGGTTACGAGACCGCCAAGTCGTACGATGGCGCTGACCTCGTTATCGTGAATACCTGTGGATTTATCGATTCAGCGGTGAAGGAGTCGCTGGATGCGATTGGCGAAGCGCTGAACGAAAACGGTAAAGTCATCGTGACGGGCTGCCTTGGCGGCAAGAAAGATGCATCGGGCGAAGATATTGTTCATAAGGTGCACCCGAAAGTGCTGGCTGTGACCGGCCCGCATGCGCTGGGTGAGGTGATGGATGCGGTGCACCTGCATCTGCCCAAGCCGCATGAGCCTTTCGTCGATCTGGTACCGCCGCAGGGCGTGAAGCTCACGCCAAAACATTACGCATACCTGAAGATTTCCGAGGGCTGCAATCATCGCTGCAGCTTCTGCATTATTCCTTCGCTGCGCGGTGATCTGGTGTCGCGCCCGATCGCTGAGGTGATGCTGGAGGCGGAGAATCTGTTCAAGGCGGGTGTGAAAGAACTGCTGGTGATCTCGCAAGATACCAGCGCGTATGGTGTCGATGTCAAATTCCGCATGGGTTTCTGGAATGGCAAACCGGTACGTACGCATATGACTGATCTGGTGCGCGCCCTCGGCGAACTGGCAAAGCAGCATGATGCATGGGTCAGGCTGCATTACGTCTATCCATATCCGCATGTCGATGAGGTCATACCGCTAATGAATGGCGGACATGTACTTCCTTATCTCGATGTACCGCTCCAGCATTCGCACCCCGATGTGCTCAAACGCATGAAGCGCCCTGCGAACGGGGAAAAGAATATTGAACGCATACGCGCCTGGCGTGCTGCCTGCCCGGACATTACGATACGTTCGACGTTTATCGCCGGTTTTCCCGGCGAGACTGAGGAAGAATTCCAGCATTTGCTCGATTTTCTTCAGGAAGCGCAGATCGACCGGCTGGGCTGCTTTGCGTATTCGCCGGTGGAAGGTGCCGTGGCTAATGACATTGCTCCTGCAGTGCCTGACGAGGTCAGAGAAGCGCGTCGCGTGAGGGTAATGCAACTGCAGGAGGATATTTCCCGCAACCGGTTGCAGTCCAAAGTCGGTAAGACGATGCGCGTGCTGATTGATCAGGTCGATCGCACGGGTGCGGTAGCGCGCTCGGCGTCCGATGCACCGGAAATTGATGGTGTGGTGTACGTGAAGCTGCCCTACGATCCGTCGCGCTCGCTGAAAGCCGGCGAGTTCATCGACGTGATGGTGACGGCAGCGGATGCCCATGATCTGTGGGCGAGCGTGGACTAAGGGGCATGGGACAGACTATGTCTGACGAAAAGCAATTGCAGACGCTGCTGACCACGACGGATTATCGTCCGCCCGAGGGTTTTGCGGCATTTCCGACCGCGATACATCATGCATCTACTGTGCTGTTCAGAGATGTTGCAGCGCTGCGGGCCCGCAACTGGCAGGACAAGCATTCTTATACCTACGGCCTGCACGGCACACCCACTACGTTCACTTTGGAGGCACGTCTAGCGGAGATAGAGGGCGGCGAACATTGTCTGCTCGCGCCCAGCGGGCTGGCGGCGATCTCGATGATTGATCTCGCCTTGCTGAAGACGGGCGACGACGTGCTCCTTCCCGACAATGTATACAACCCGAATCGCGAGATGGGCAACTGGCTGACGCGCGATTTTGGTATCAGCGCGCGCTATTACGATCCACTGATCGCTGAGGGAATTGCCGATCTCATTGAACCGAATACGCGCCTGATCTGGACCGAAGCGCCGGGCTCCGTGTCCATGGAAGTGCCCGACATTCCTGCGATCTGCCGTGTTGCGAAGGCGAAGCATATTCCAGTAGCACTCGACAATACTTGGGCGGCCGGGCTGGCGTTTCGCGCATTCGACCATGGCGTGGATATCGTGATGCAGGCGCTGACCAAATATCACTCAGGGGGCTCGGATGTGCTGATGGG
>JACCEC011198925.1_pt1 | contig 17552 bp, 18 predicted proteins | sample 7450121 | NCBI WGS metagenome assembly JACCEC01 (sample SAMN15323455, study PRJNA562643) | freshwater metagenome | isolation source: river surface water | place: USA:Blue River Watershed | collected 2017-08-18 | reverse complement strand
TATAATAATTTTTATATAAAGATTATATAAAAATTAATTGATAATATTATAAAATTAATAAAATAATTCATATAAAATTTAAATATAAAATTATATTTGTATAATAAATATATAAATATGAATATGAATAAAACTTCTATTATATCAATTGATACATTAAAAATATTTATGCAAGGTGCTTTAGGTGCAATGACATTTGGTGCATATCATCAATATACAACTAATAAAATTATGGAAATAAATAATGAAAATTTAAAAATGCAACAACAATATAATATTGATAAACAAGAACAACAACAAAAATATTATATCGATAAACAAGAACAACAACATAAAAGTGATTTAAATAATTTAAAATTAGAACATCAATATAATATGGAAAAACAAGAAAGACAATATAAAATTGAGATGGATGAATTAAGGAATGAACTTAGAAATCAAAATGATAAAATAAATAAATTATTAGAAGAAAATAAAAAAAGTAAATGGTGGTAAATTAATTATTTTAATATTTGACACATAATAAATATATAAAATTATATTTATATAATAAATATATAAAATTATATTTATATAATAAATATATAAATATGAATATAAATATGAATATGAATAAAACTTCTATTATGTCAATTGATAAATTAAAATCATTTGGTCAAGGTGCATTAGGTACAATGTCATTCAGTGCATATCATCAATATATAACCAATAAAATAATGGAAATAAATAATGAAAGTTTAAAAATACAACAACAAATTGATAAACAAGAAGAACAATATAAAAGTAATATAAATAATTTAAAATCAGAATATAAATATAAAATAGAAAAAGAAGAAAGAGAACATAAAATTGAAATGGATGAATTAAAAAATGAACTTAGAAATCAAAACGATAAAATAAATAAATTATTAGAAGAAAATAAAAAAAGTAAATGGTGGTAAATATTATATATAAAATAATATAATTAACTAAAATTTTATTTTGAAATAAAATTATAAAATTAAAACACACAATAAATAATTATAATATAAAAATATTATATTATAATATAACAAATGGAAAATATAATAAATAAACTAGATAAAATAAAAGATAATGATATAAATGTTTGGAATAATTGGAGTTTAGAAGAAATCAAAAAGTTATTAGATATATATTATATAATATCTAAAAAAGAAACTCATATATTTGAATTAATATATAATAATCATGGATGTGATAGTTATGAGGATATTTTTAGAGATTATGATTATAAATATTTCGAGGATAAAACAACTGGTGTAAAAATTGCTATCGATGAAATTGTTAGATCAATTAAAAAATCTAATGTAAAAAAATCAAAATAAATAATATATATTTATTTATGTTTATTTAATATTATTATTTATTCTTATGTTTATTACTATGTTTATTGCAATCTATTTTATTGCAACATTTTGAACACATACCACATTGTAATGAAACCATATTATTACATTTACATGTAATATGTTTTTGTATGTTTTGTTTTTCTTGTGATTTTTCTTGTGAATTATTATTATTATTTTGATTATAATGTTGATCTATTTTTGAATTATAAACAGAATTATAAATATCATATATATTACCATCATAAATATTATCATAATTAAAAATATTAAACACATTATTATGTAATTCTATTGGTAAATTAACATTAGCAATAGCATTTTCATAAGGTTGATTTAATATACACCATTTTATAAGTGCAATTTTTTTAGAATTATCTTCATTAGTCCTTCTTTTCTCATAATAATATGTAGTATGTTTTCGATAAAAATCATTTACAATTATATATTTTTTAATTTCATTAATATCATCATTACCATTTTTAATATAATTTACACATATCAATTCATCCAAATAATTTTTTGATAAATTATTATTTTTAATAAATTCGTTTAATTCATTTTTTCTATTATTTTGCAATGTTATTATTTCAATAACTTCATTAATATTACCAATATTTAAGTTAATATAATCATTTAATTGTTTTCCAAATTTACTATTACTATAATTATAATAATTCAAATTATTTGCACAAAATTTTTCCATAACTTCATTTTTACGAATATCTTTTTGTATAATTTTATTTATAATTTCATTACAATCACCAATACCATTATAAATATAATTATTAATCATATCACAATTATCTTTATCATACAAATAATTATCACTATTCAAAAGTTGATTTAATTGTTTTTCTCTATTATAAATATTTTGAATAGTTACAAATACATATCCATAACTATTCTCACCAGTATCAATATAATTTTTAATTATTTTATTATTTTTATATTTTAACCATTGATTTTTATTCAACATATTAGTTATTTCATTTTTTCTGTCCTCTTTATTTATATATAATTTTATTTCTTCTTGTATTTTTTTAAATGATGGAGTTCCTTTATTTATATAATCATTATAATATTTATCAGTAACTATCCTAATGTTATAATTAATATTGTTATTATTATTATTCATATTATTATATTTATCTATTAATTCATTAATTTTATCTCTCCTTTTATCTTGTAATTCATTGCGTTTCTCTTTCGATAACATCTTCTTATATTCAATTTCATTTAATTCTTCCATATGTTTTGCATAAGAACCATATTTTTGTCCCATATAATCTAATATATCACTTATTTGATATATTTTCATAGGAGGACTTGATTTATAATGTGGATTGTAAAATAATTCATAGTTAATATTATTTTCCAGTTCATCTTCTTTTAATTTATATTCAGTTTTTGCAGTTGTTTTACATATTCTTGTATCTCTTTCATCTTTTAAATCTTTTTTATATATAATTATATCGTCATAAGATGGATAAAATACATTATATAATTTTTTTGAAATATAACAATAACTCATTCTTTCTTTATAAAATTTATAATAGGAACAATATTTATCTTTAATTTTATTTATTTTATCACTTTTATTACTTTCAGGAATTAAATATGATTTAATAATTAATAATAATTCATTTGGTAATAAATTAATAATAGATTTAATTTTAATATCATAATTTTCACTAAATTTTTTCATTGAATTCTGCTTAATTATTTTATTTTTATCATATTCTACTTTTGCTTTACAATTTTGTTGATGACGTTTTACCAATCTAAAATCCAATAAACAATATTCACACTTACTTGTTGTCATTTTTTATTAAATATATTAATTTTAATAATATAATATATTTTTATATCAATTATTTTTATAAAAATAATATGATTTTAATTCATAGGTTCAAATTTATGATTACTTAATGTTCCACCACCACCATCACTAACAATATCCAAACAATTTTCACAATAACGATTTTTTATATATACACTATTATATATAGTACTTTCATGTCCATTACATCCACAATTATCACAAATTAAATTACTTAATCTATTATGTCTTTTTCCTTCATAATAATTATAATTATCTGAATATGGATTTTTAGTAGTATATTCAAAACACCAATTATCTGGAAGATATATATATAAATTTTTTACATTATAATGAACAGTTACACTATTATGATGTAATCCTATTTTATCACATAATATATGAATTGATTTTCTATCACTTCCATCCATACCTTTTATAATTAATGTTTTATTATTTTCTCTAACAAATGTATTATCTTTATATATAGGTTTATTATCAATAAAATTTCTAAAAAGACCATATAATCTTAAATCACTATCTAATTTTTCTAAATCAAATTTTATATATAAATCATTCCATAAATCATTATATAATTGTGAATCAATTGGTATTGTATTTTTATGAATATTCCAATTTTTACGTATTTCTGCCAAATTTATTTTATTTATTTCTTCCATCATATTTTTAGTCTAAATATTTTATTTTAAATTATTTTATATCAATTATTTATATAAAATAATATATTATATATAATATATTATATATAATATATAATATATAAATAATGATATTAGACCCATGGAATAATGAAGATTTTATATTAAATATAGGAAGAAATATTATAAAAGGTGCTGTTACTAAAAAAAATGAAGATTTAACGAGACATAATTTAGAATTCAATTATAGATATGACATGATACAAAATTGTGGAGTATTACATACAATAAATAAAACAAATAATTATAATAATATTGAATTAAAAATATTCGATGATCTTGTTATAATAGAAAATATATCAAGATCAGATATTTATCGAGGTTCAGAATATTTATTACTTGCATTACAAATAATATATAAATTAAATATTAAACAGTCTAAATTAACAGATATGGCATATTTTACATGTGATAGAAAAATGAACTATTTTTCTAATAGTAATTTAGAAGTTGAACGAAAAACAGAAATATATAATAAATTAATATATTTGTTACGTTTTGGAAGTACATTTTATATGCCATTTGGTTATAAACCAGTTATAAATAAAAATAATTTGAATAATTTCAATTATAAAAATGACATAATAACTAATAATACTGATAGTAGTGATAATAATTATATAAATTTATCAAATATAATTGAAGAATTATTACAAAAATTATTTTGTATTACATGGAATAATATAAATGAATATATTGATAATATAAATAATATATTGAAAAATAATAAATTAAAAAATAGTAATAAAATATTTAATTTTAGAATTTATAATTATAAAAAATGGAAAATATATTGGAATAATATATATATATCTTGGAATAAATATTACTCTAAATATAATACAATTGTTGATACTCCATTTCGTGCATTTAGTTTATTTACAAAAAAAGAATGTGATATATTTATAAATTGGTTAGAATTATATTCTTTTTCAGTTCAACAAATACAAACATATAATGTTTCAATATTTAATAATAATATTAATAATAATTTAAAAATATTAGCAGGTATAAATGACTTTAAAAAATTAAAATATATATTATATAAATGTGAATGGTTAAATGATAATATAAAAAATCAACCATTATTATCAATTTATGATGAAAAAATATAAAAAAATATATATTATAATAGTATAAATAATGTTAAATAATAAATTACTTTTATTAGCATTTGTACTTATTATACTAGATTCAATTTATCTAAGTTTAATTAAAAATTACTTTTCAAATCAAATTAAGCGAGTACAAGGGAAATCTATTATACCAAATTATTTCGCAGCCATATTTTGTTATATATTATTGATATTTGGTTTATATTATTTTATTATTATTCCTAATCGTAATGTAATGGATGCATTTTTATTAGGTATTGTTATATATGGTGTATATGAGACAACAAATATGGCATTATTATCAAATTGGTTATGGAAAACTGTTATAATAGATACATTATGGGGTGGTATATTATTTGCAATTACTACTTATATAGTTAAATATATGACAAAATAAAAAATACAAATATATTTTAAATAAAATTATTCAATTAAAGTCATATCAGATAGTTCTTTCAAATATCTTTTGGAACAAGTTTCAACTAATAATCCATTTGCATAAATTCCATAATTCATATAATAATTATCATTATCTAATGCTAAATGATAAATAGTATAATTTCCAGATATTTCATATACAGTAGCACGATTATCAACACATACTGGAAGACGATATTTATCATCAGTTACATAAATGTCTTTATATATTTCCATTACATTATCTTTTTGTTCATTAGATATAAAATCATCTACTAATATTGAATGACAACCAGTAATAATAAGAGGTTCAAATATTTCAGGATATTCATTTGAAGTACATTTATATAATTGATCTTTAATTCTTTCTTTTAATGCAGGATGATGTATTATTTTTTTACCAATCATATTTATAGGAATGTAATTATGACATAATGTTTTTACCAAATCACCTTTTCGTAAATATTGAATAGATTTATATCCTTTATCAGTTAGAATTTTAGTATTTTCATTAAAACATACTAATGGTGGTGTGCTCATTGTATATTTTGTAATAATATTTAAATTATTATCTGTAAAATATAAATTACCGATAGTATCAAATGCTAATCCAATAATTGAATCAGTTGGATCATTATAAATAGTTGAGATAAAATTACCATTAGAATCATATTTATTTAAAGTTCCTCCACCATATGTATTATTTGAACTACCATAAGATGCATAAATATTGTTATAATTATCCAAAATCAAACTGTAAAAATAATTATTTGGAATAGAAATAAAATTACTACTAATTAATGTTCCATTTGAGTCATATTTACTTATATTATGATTATATAATGATACAATTAATAAATTACCTATACTATCAAATGCTATCCATTGTGGATAATTTAATACACCATTTCCATTAATAAATAATGTAGTATTCCCACTAGTATCTATTTTATAAATTTTATTTGCGTCATTTGTATAATATAAATTATTATTACTATCAAAAGTTATACCGAGATAATGACCGAGTAAATTTGTTACAAATGTTGTTTTATTTCCATTAACATCTAATTTATAAATATTAGATGTACTATCCATTACATATAAATAGCCTATTGGAAATCCAATATTATCAAAAATAACATTTTCAGTATAACTAAACCCAGATGCAAAAATAGTTTTATTTCCAAATGTATCAACTTTAATAACATTATTATCTCCAGCATTTGCTATATATAAATTATTATTTTTATCAAATGTTAATCCAAATGCAATATTAAGACCAGTAGTATATGTTTGAAATGACATTTATATAATATAACTTTATATTTTTATATTATATACATAACATAAATTAAAATTATTATAATTTATCATGAATTAAATCATTAAATTAAAATAATATTTTTTTGAATTCTTCAATATAATGGTTATTGTACCAAATATCATTAGATTTATTCATATAATACATTCTTTTGATATTTCTAATCCAAGTTGTTTTTTTATTTTGATTATAATATAAATAATTTACATTAGGGAATGGATAATCTAATGGATAATAAACACCTGATAAATCATTAATCAATTTAGTATCTATTGGAATATATTTTTCAAGATAACTGAAGAATTTTTTTATTAAATTTTTATTGACAATAGAACGATATTTATTAATATAATCCTTATCAGTAACACAATAAATAATTTTATTATTTTCATCGACTAATAATTTTTTATTAGAAAAACTTCTATTATATTTATTTATATTCAAATTTAATGTTAAATAATCATTTGCATTAGTAGTATTGTTAATAATATTATGAATAATTTTATTTAAAATAGTTTCATAAAAATAAAATTCATCAGGTTTATATTTTTTAGAAATTGTTTCTATAATATATTTTCGATAATTGCTTATACTACTTTTAGATGATATATATGATTTATTATAAAAATATGAAAGGAAAACAGTAAAATCATTTAATTTAGATATTTCAGTAGGAGTTAATTTATAAATATCCATGTTTTATATGTTAATATTAGAATTAAAAATATTATTTATTATTTTTTAATTGAAATCAAATTAAAAAATTTAGTTTATAATAAACATATATTATATTATTTAAACAATAATATGAATATTGGATTTTGGGATAATTCATTATCTGAACGAGGAACAACTATAAGTTTATTTGATTATGCATTTTATAATCAAAAAATATTAAATAATAATTCCTATATATTTTATAATAAGAATGAAGAAACAAATAATAATGGTGTAATAAATAAATTTAAAAGGGAATTTAATGTATGTGATTTAGATGATTTTTTTGAAATAGATGAATATATAAAAATTTTTGGTATAACACATTTATACATTATAAAATATGGTAATAATGATAATAAATTAAGTAAAATTGCTAAAAATTGTATTCATTGTGTATTTGAAGCATCTGATCCACATGGAGATGTTTATTCAATTATATCACCAACAGTATTAAATAATAGGGGATTATATCCAGTTGTACCACATATGATTAATATACCAAAACATAATGAGAATATGAGAGAAATTTTGGGAATACCAAATGATGCAGTTGTATTTGGTGGATATGGTGGTAAAACAAGTTTTGATATAGGATTAGTTCATTATGTAATATATAATGTAGCATTAATGTATCCAAAAATATATTTTATATTTGCAAATTTTGAAAGATTTTGTCCAATATTACCTAATATAATACATTTACCGACTATAGTAAATTTAAATGAAAAAGTTGCATTTATAAATACAACTGATGCAATGATATGGGGTAGATCAGGTGGAGAAACATTTGGAATATCAATAGGTGAATTTTCAACTTTAAATAAACCTATAATATGTACTCCAGTAAAAATAATTACAGAAGATGGTATAGAAATTTATAATAATAATCATATAGATATTCTTGGTGATAAGGCAATTATATATAGTGATGAAGTAACATTATTTAATATATTAGTTAATTTTGATCCAAATTTAGAAAGAAATAAAGATTGGAATGCATATAAAGAATATACACCAGAAAAAGTTATGGAAATATTTAAAAAAGTTTATTTAGATTAAAAATAATCACAACAATTATAATATAATTTAATCATGTACAAATATAAATTATCGGTATTAGCAATGTTTAAAAATGAAAGTATGATAATTAAAGAATGGTTAAAACATTATATATTAGAAGGTGTAGAACATTTTTATTTAATAGATAATGGTTCAACTGATAATTATGAAGATAAAATAAAAGATTATATGAATATGATTAGTTTAGAGAAAGATAAAATGAGATTAGATTATGGAACACAAAGTTATTTATATCAAAAAATATATTTTGAGAAAATTAAAAAAGAGACTAAATGGATAATAATTGTAGATATAGATGAATATATATATTCCAGAAATGGATATGAAAATATAACAGATGTATTAGAAAATTTATCAAGTAAAATAAATACAATATGGATTCCATGGAAAATATTTGGATCAAATAATCATAAAAAACATCCAGAAAATATAATTGATAATTTTACACGAAGAAGTGAAATTATAGACAAGTTTTTAGGATATGGTAAAACAATAGCAAGAACAGAGCACTTATTAAATTTTGGTTGTTGCGGACATTATATAGAAACAAATAATACAAATATATATACTTCAAATGGTGATAATTATTATTTATATGATTATAAAGATATTTCAAAATTAAATTTGCATTTAAATCATTATATGTTATTGTCAGAAGAGTATTATACAAATAATAAACTTAATAGAGGTGGTGGTGAAAGTGGTAAAATAAATAAATATACTATAGAATATTTTAGAGAAAATGATTTGAAATATAATACAATTGAAGATAATGAATTATCAAATAAAAAAATAGAAATGAAATATAAATATAGTCTAAATTATACTAATAATTTAATTGATAATAATACAAATAATATTTTTAAAAAGTATCTTAAAATCAGTAACTATTATATGGAATTTGGAACAAGTAATCTATTATTATATGCAAATAAAATAATGAATATAAAAAATATTATATCAATAACATGTGATTATGAAAATTATACAAAATATAATGAAAAATTGATTGGAACTAATAAATATATAAATTTTTATATAAATAATGAGAATAATATAGATAAATATATGAATTATATGAAAATACTAAATAATGATATATTGAATAAATTAGATTTAATATATATAAATGATAAATATAATACAGAATGTTGTATATTATTATATAGATTAATAGATAATAAATGTAAAATAATAATAAATAATAATAGTATGCATTCAACTATATTAGATTTATATAAAGTAATTGAACAAAATGAATATATTACAGTTCTTCAAAAGAAGTAATATAATTAAATAATGTATAATAAATAATATACTATAAATAATATGTAACAAATAATTTTATATATTAAACTTTGATGGTATTATAAGATTTACGTAATTCATCTGCAGTTAATTGTGAAATTTTACCAGTTTTTAATAAATTAGTAACTAATTCATTAAATGATACTTTATTTAATATTTTTGTAGTATCTTTTGTTGAAGGTTGTAATATATATTTAAATTTAGTAGTATTTGATTTAACAATTGATTTGGAAGTAGATGGTGATATAGAATTAAATGTTGGTGCTATAGAACCAGAAGATGCTGAAGTAAAATAAGGTAATGTTACATAAATAGATGATGAATTAAGAGTAGGAATTTTTTTTGGTGATGTATTAATTAATTTTTGTTGTAAAGAGTTTGGATCTAATATTTTAAGTAGTTGAGACTGTTCAGTATTATAAAAAGTTTTAGTTGGAATTATAATATTATAGTGTCCTGGAGTTATAATAATATTAGTTGATGGTAATTTATTATTATTATTATTTGGTGTTAATATAGTAAAACTATCTACTATATTATTCCGAAGTACAATTACATTTAATTTTGAATTTAAACAATGTATTGGTAATATACCAAGTTCCAAGTGAAACCCTTCTGCATCAACATCCATTTTAATAATATTATCAATATATTTTTGTATTGTATTTTTTTTGTTTTTATCATCAGTTCCAATCATAATAAGTTGATTATATGTTAATCCACCATTTGATATTGTATCAATATTTTTTAATATATAATCTGCTAATAATCTTCTAGATACTTCTATTATAGATCTATCAATAGTTATATACAAACACAAAAAGTCCAAATAACTTATTTTAATATTTTTATATATTAAAATATCAAAAAAATTATTTAAATTTGAAATATTGAATATATTTTTAAGTATATTTAAATTATCTATTATTTGATTTTGTTTTTCATTATCAGTAATTGTATCAATATATCTAATTCCAAATAATATATTATATAATAAACTAAATATAATAGATCTATAATAACAATTTCCATCACCTCTAGAAATAATAACTTTATCAAATAAGTTATTAATTTGATTTATTAATTCATCATTATAATAACTTGAAAGAGTACTAATTTGACGTATATTAGATTCTTGTATGTATAATATAAGTTGTTTATCAATATAATTAAACCCTAATACATTTATATTTATTTTTTCATATTTTAATATAATATTATTAATATCATTATATAAATTTGTAAATAAAGTATTGCGTTTTATATATTTACCATTTTTATTTAAATTATTATTTATATGTTGAATTATATATTTATATGTATTATTATTTAAACAATTAAAATTTATCCCATTAATTAATATACAATTACTATTACATTTAAATTTACAAATATTTTTATTACTCATTATATAACTAATATATAATAATATATTTTTATTATTAAATTTATTTATTGTAATTTATTTATTATAATTAAATAGTTTAATAATTAAATACATTACTTCTTCTTTAGTGTATTCATTACTGTCATATGCATATATAAATCTTGGTTTATATTTATTTGATTTTATATGCATTATACCAAATATATCCGGTTTAATTATACCTTCTTTAGTATCATATTTATGTTTATAATATATGCAATTATAGATTGATTCACTACGTATAGAAATATGATATTTATTATATCCAGCAAATAAATTTTTGAAATTTAATGTATATGATTTATCATTTTCATTATCATTTATCTTAATGGGAGTTTTATAAAACCATATTATATCATTTATATTATTACTATTATATTGTTTTCTTATTACTGATGGTAATTTATCAGTAAAAATACCATTAGTATAAATATAATTAAAATTAACAAAATCTTTAATATTATCATGTTTTTTATAAATTTCACCATCTTCAAATAAAAATATATATTCTGCAATAGGATTATATATGTCATTTAACCATGAAACTAATTTTGAAAATATATCTGTTTGAGTATCATTATCATATATTATTGTTAATTCACCATATTTCATTGACATTTTTTATAAATATAATATTAAATTATATAAATATAAATAAAATTATATTAAATATATACAAAAATAAAGTTAAAAATAACAAAAAACTTTTAATTATAATATTATAATGTTTATACTTAACAAACCTTTAAATTGGAATGATTTATCATTTAGTAATAAAATTCAATATTATATGTCAAAATTAACATTAGAACATTCATATTATGTAGATAAATTAGTAGCAAAACAAATTGTAAAAGATATATGTAATGATTTAATTGAAATACCTAAAACAATTAGAATATTAAAAAATTATACTGATATAGTAGATACTGATATAAATCCAAATTATATTATTAAAAGTAGTCATGGTTCAAGTTGGAATATTAATATAAATTCAACTATTAATAAAAAATATATTATTAATAAATTAAGTTCATGGAATTGTAAATATAATCCACATATTGAAAAACAATACTCCTATATATCACCTAGATTTTATATTGAAGAAAAATTAATATGTAAATATAATCAATGTGGTAATCCATATGCATTTTGTTTATATTGTTTATATGGAAAAGTATTTTTAATAAATGTAGTTGATAAAGAATTAGATTATATAAATCACTATAATTTGAATTGGGATTTATTAGATATACATTTAAATGGAAGAATTAATATAAATAAACCTGAAGAACTTGATAAAATGATAATATTAGCAGAAAAATTATCATTAAATATTGAATTTGTAAGAGTAGATTTTTATGTTTGTGCTGATAATAAAATATATTTTAGTGAATTTACATTTTCACCATTGATGGGTGCAAATGATATATATGGTAATTATGAAATACCATTTGGTAAGTTATGGACATAATATATTTTATTCAAAATAATCTTCTATTTTCATTTATACCATGTTGATAAAAATGTTGAGTTACTTCTCTATCATTAAGATTTTTTAAATCAGGATATAAATTTCTATAAGTTTTTGGATTAAAAATATCTTCATATTTATATTTACGATTTTCTTTAATACCATTTTTAAGATAATGTAATTTTGCTTCATCATCTGTCATATGTGCAATATCACTATAAATTTTTTTATAAATAACTGGATCAAATATTATTTCATCATCAATTTTATATATTCTATCTTCTTTAATACCTTTTTCAAGGTAATGTTTAGTAGCATCTTCATTAGATAATTTTGATATATCAGGATATATTTTTTTATAATAAACTGGATCAAAATCACTTGGTACAACATTTGATACTGAATATTTAATTTCATCAAATAATGTATTCCAACACCAATTTAATGATAAATTACCGGCAGATAATTTATTAGGATCATCTTTAATATAATATAATTTAATATATGGATTATTTAAAGTATCTAATAATATTTTATTATCATTTGAATATAATGGATTTACAATAATATGAATTTTAAATTGTAAATTTGGATTTATTTTTTTAATTGCATCAACTAAATTATGAATTGTTTGATTATTAGGAACATATATATTAGATTGTTTAAAGTTAGGATTACATTTAAAATTAAAATTAGTATCGTCATCTAAACAATGAATAAAATCAATACAAGAATTATTTAAAATTGTATTTTTTAATCTAAACATTCTTGTATTAATTTTATTTAAAAATACTGGCATATAAGTATTATAAGGTTCATTTAATGGGAAATCACTAATAAAACTTAAACGCATATTAATATGATTAATAATTTTATTACCAGTTACATTATTTTCTCTATTTGTATTAATTAAATCTGTTTCTGTAATAGGAGTATTAATATTATTTAATATTAAATAAACAGTTTCTAAATTACATAAAACATTATCAAAAAAAGTAATTTCTCTAAAATAATTATTAAATCTATTAATTGCTTCAATAACTTTAGGCGATGAACCTAATGAAATTATCATGATATAATAAATATATATAAATAATTATAATAAAATAATCGCGTCAAATAATGAATATAATAAATATAGTAAATATAATAAATATATATGAGTGATATAATAGATTATATAAATAAAACATGTTCTTGGAATTCAGAATATACTATAAGTGTAATATATGAATATGAAAGATTTATTCAATTAAAATCAGTAAATGAAAATGTATTACCATCAGAAGATATTTATAAAGTATGGCGTAATCATATAATATTTACAGATGAATATTATAAATATTGTTTTCAAAGATATAATAAATTAATTAATTTTGAAATAAACAAATATGAAAATAATAATGGTAATAATAATGATAAAATAACAAGATTACTTAATACATTAACTTTATATAAATCAACTTTTGGGGAAATTACTCATAAAAATGTATGGAATTGTAATATTATATTAAATATTGAAGAACTAACTTCATATGTAAATAATATGAATAATATAAATAATACCAATAACTTTAATAGTATGAATAATACCAATAATTTTAATAGTATGAATAATATGAATAACTTTAATAGTATGAATAATATAAATAATGCAAATAATTTTAATATGTTTGTTAAGCCTATTGATATTCCATCATATAATGAAAATAAACCATTAACTAATGATGAATTTAAATTTTATATATATTATAAAAATAGTATTGGATCTAATCCAAATATTGATAAAAAAATGTTTTCATATAAACTAAATGATATAAATGAAACAATAGAAAAATTTATAGATATGGTTTCTTTACAGACAGGTTTTGATAAGACAAAAATAAACATATTATTACATCCATCATTTATTATTACAAATTATGAAAAGATATTATTTTTAATTGATGATAAATATTTACGTTCAAATATATATTTGAATAATTTATTGAAGAAGAGTTATAATTTTATATTAATTGAATTAAATAATATATAATTAAAATAATTATTTTATAAATACTATATAAAGATATAATAATAAAATAAAATAAAGAAAATAAAATGAATATGAATATTTCACTGAATGAATTTATAAATAGAATTAATGCAGAAACAGGATATGATAGATTTATGCATTTAAAAATTTATACAGATAATGAAGAAATGAGAATTAAATATAGAGATCATATAAATAATCATCATAATAAAATGTTGAATAAATTAATATATGCTGATTCAGGATTTGATATTTTAATGCCTTATAATAATGGTCAAGATATTGAATTTCAACCAAATACTTTAAATATGATTGATTTAAAAATAAAATGTTCTGCAAATATGATATTATTAAATAGATTTAATAATAATAATGATAGTAATAATTTTATGAGAAAACATGCGACAGGTTTTTATACATATCCTAGATCAAGTATTTGTAAAACAAAAGTTAGATTAGCAAATAATACTGGTATAATAGATGCAGGTTATAGAGGTACATTAAAAGGTGCTTTTGATGTATTACCTAATATAAATGAAGTTTTTTATATAGAACCTTATAGTAAGTTACTTCAAATATGTGCACCTTCATTAGAACCCATTTATGTTGAATTGGTAAATTCAGAAAATGAATTAGGTGAAATAACTATGAGGGGTGAAGGTGGTTTTGGATCAACTGGTAGATAAAATTTATAAATAATAAACTATAAATAATAAATTATTATATAAGTTATAATAATTTATATTATAAGAATATTTTATTTATATATAAATATAAATATTATTAAGTATTATATTTATTTATAATTTAATACACTATTATTATATAAATCATTTGCTTCTTCAACAGACATTAAATTATGGACTTTACTCCATTTAATTTTTTCTTTTGATTTATAATTTGAAAAGAACCAAATTATATTATTATGAATATCATCCTTATCATTTTCAGACAGATTTTCATACCAAGTATCATGAATAGGTACAACAAATATTTTTTCATCCATACCTTTTTCATCTTCCATTATTAATCCTCCTACAATTTTGCAATCAACATGATCATCTACTTTATATGCTTTATCAGTTAATAATAAAGCATCCAATTCATCACCATCATTTCCAATAGTATTTTTAAAATAACCATAAGCATAAGGATAAAAATATGGATAAGGTAATATTCTATCTAACTTTAAAGAATCAGAAATTTTGTCATATTCAAATTTTAAATTTGAATGTTTTTCAATTTCTATATGAATTGTTTTAATCATTTGTATATAATAATATTATAGAAATATCTTTATATATTAAACGTTTAATTATTTTTAACTAAATTATTTTAAATTGAATTATTTAAACTAAATTATAATTAAAAAATATAAATGTTAATATAATTTATATATGAGTAACAGAAAAAATAACAATAGTAATTTTTATAATAAAATTAAAAACATTACTCCATATATTCCTGACTCATTAACAACAACAAATTATCTAAAGACAAATGTAGTAGTATCTAATGATGGTATGTTAATAGAAGGAAATAGTAATAATGTAAAAATTGTAAGTAAAGATGTACCATTAGGAGGTACTGGTCCATTAATACAATTATATGGTGCAGGAATGAGTGGTGCAAGTGTAGGTATAAATTTTGATACATTTCAATCATTAAATTTAACAAATGATGGTAGATATAATGGAAATAATCCTGCTACACAAATTGTAGCAATTGATAATGGTATGGGATCGTCAGATTTAATATTTAGTACAGCAAATGGTTCAACTGGTAATCAACCATATCATCATACACAACCTAGACTAAAGATATCTGCAGATGGTGAAGTAATAATATATGGTGATTTAACTATTAATGGTACATTGAATGGACTTTCAGGATTTTCAGGATTTACTGGTGGAGGTGGGGGTACTGGTTATACAGGTGCAACTGGTGTTACAGGAGGAACAGGTTATACTGGATATACTGGTTATACAGGAGAGACTGGTGTTACTGGATATACAGGTTATACTGGTTATACAGGACATACTGGATATACTGGTGTTACAGGTTCAACAGGACATACTGGATATACTGGATATACAGGTTATACTGGAGTAACAGGTTATACTGGTTATACTGGATATACTGGTTACACAGGTTATACTGGAGTTACTGGATATACAGGTTATACTGGTTATACTGGATATACTGGATATACAGGAAAAACAGGTTATACTGGTTATACTGGTTATACTGGTTATACTGGATATACTGGTTACACTGGTTATACAGGAGTTACTGGATATACTGGTTTTACTGGTTATACTGGATATACAGGTGCAACAGGTGCAACAGGTGTAACAGGTTATACAGGTTTTACTGGATATACTGGTTATACTGGTGCTAGTGGTCCAACTGGTCCTACTGGTGATAGATATCAAACTGTTTATACTAATGATATTGAATTACCAGTATCAGGTACTTATAATAATTTAATTATTGGAGAAAATTATTCATATACAGCAGGTCAAGAAGTAATATTTGGTTATGATGCAGATAATTATTTTAAAGGTACTGTTAATTCATATAATCCATCCACAGGTTCAATGTCATTAGTAGTAATAGATAGTACAGGAAGTGGTACATTTAATAATTGGGAAGTAAATATAGCAGGAGCACCTGGAAAACAAGGACCAACTGGACCAACTGGAGAAAAGGGAGCAAGTGGAGATTCAATTTATTATAAAACAACAT
>JACCEC011614262.1_pt1 | contig 17553 bp, 13 predicted proteins | sample 7450121 | NCBI WGS metagenome assembly JACCEC01 (sample SAMN15323455, study PRJNA562643) | freshwater metagenome | isolation source: river surface water | place: USA:Blue River Watershed | collected 2017-08-18 | reverse complement strand
GCGAGGCGCTCCTGGCCCACGACTGGGACGCGGTGACGGCGCGGCAGGTGCCGCGCCCCGACGCCGATCCCGTCACGCGGGCGCGGCTGGCGGCATGGACCCCGCCGGGCGGCGCACCGCAGGCCACGGACCGTCTCGACCACGTCTGTGCGCTCCACCGCGCAGAGGTGCTCCGGGGGCGGCCCCTGCCAGGGGTTCCCACCGCGGAAGACTGGGCGTGGGCGCGGGGGTACACGGGGCCGGGGCTACGGGCGGGGGTGCCGCCTCGTCTGGGCTACGCGCCGGAGGCCGTGGTCGTCCACAGCCACGCGCGCCGCTTCCGGAGCTTGCGGACGCGCACGCGGGAGGAGCACGCGGTGCGGCAGGCCTGTGGCGAAGCGCCCAGCGTCCCCGACCTCGGAGCCTTCCTCCGTGCACTCCCGGCGTGCCTGGGACGCGACGCGCGGGGGGCCCTCGGCGAGCTCGTGGGGCAGTGGGAGAGCACCCATCGTGCGGGCGACCTCACACGTCTCCGCACATCCCAGCGAGGCGCGTGGAAACTGCGATAAACTCCGAAGCGAGGGCACGACCATGACCGCCACCACCCGCGCGCTGTCCGAGCTCGAGACCTACTGCCGCATCGCGCTCAAGCACTCCTACGACCAGTACGAGAAGCACGGGACGCTCCACTCCAAGGCCGCCATCGCCTTCCACGACCCGACGGTCTGGGAGGAGCAGTGGGTGCCCGCGGACTTCGACGTCTGCGAGGCCCGGACCTCGCCGGTGTGGGACACCTTCTCGCGGGAGCAGAAGCTCGGGTGGAACCACCTCCAGTGGTGCCTGGACTACTCGGCGGTGGCGCAGGGCGAGCGGCAGATCATCGTCCTGAACCGCTTCGCGGCGAGCGACTACGCGCGGGTGCTCCCGAGCGTGTGCGAGCTCGAGGAGCGCGAGAGCTTCGAGGAGATCGACCACATCGAGGCCTTCACGATGATCATCGACGCCTGCCGGGACCGCTACTTCCGCGGACGGAAGGAGTCGCTCTGGAGCATCCCCGCCTCCGGCGTGGGGTCCGAGCGGGTGAACCGACGCATCCGCGGCGCGATCGGCACGCTCGGCAAGCACCTCCTGGGCTCCAACTTCCCCACGCTGTACTTCCTGGCGCGGGGCATGAAGACCCACGGCTTCAAGCCCTTCGAGAACGCCATCACCACCTCGGACGAGACCCACGGCGCGATGAAGACCATCTCGCAACTCCATCGTCTCGACGAGAGCCGCCACATGGCGACCTCCCTCAACCTCGCGCGGCTCTCCACGTCCGTGCTCGACACCGTCCCGAAGGACAACCTCCTCGTGTTCAAGGCCGCGTGCCAGGCGGCCTTCCCGCGCGGGCGGTCGGCGGACTACCGCCTGAGCTACTGGAAGCGCGTCCTCGACGAGAGCACCCTCTACGCGGACATCCCCGCGGAGAACAAGCAGGCGCTCTACCAGCACCTCGAGACGCGCATCTCCGCCAACCTCACGGGCCTGCACGAGCTCCAGACGCGCCTCACCCGTCAGGCGAACAAGCGGATCATCGAGGACTGCGGCCTGAGCCCGGCCATGAAGCGCGTCTTCCTGGAGCACATGCGCGCCGACCCGGCCTACGCGGCCACGGTGGACGCGGTGCGGTTGCCGGAGGCGTGAGGGGGGTTGGTTTTTTGAACCGTTCCGGCCTTCACTCCGCCGATGACGGGGGCGGAGGTGCGAGGACGGTCCCTGCCCCCGTCCGAGGCGGGCGTGGGTCCTCCGGGTCGACGTAGAAGACCTCGTGTGCCCCGGTGGCGTCGAGCACCTCGCGATACCAACGGACGTACGCAGCATCCTGCCCAAACCCCGACCATGCGAGCGCGGGGGCGCGCTCCAACCATCGCTGCGCGAGCTGGTCTGGCGTGTCGAAAATGCTGGCGGGAATCGCGAAGTACTTCTGACCGCTGGACAGCGAGTGCGATCGCAGGTGCACGTCAACGTCCGCCCGTTCGAGCTCGCGCATGAGGAGCGTGCGCGACATCGTGCCCGCCTTCATGGTGGGTACCCAGTTCAGTCGCGGACTCAGGCCCTCGTCCCAATGGTACGCTCGCAACCGCTGGAAACCGCGCTCGTGCAGACAGCAAAGCGCCTTCATCACGACGCGATGAGGAACGACCTCCACCTGCGACGCAGCGTGCAGCACCTCGATGTCCCTGGCGCGGGTCTGGATGTTCGGCGAGGCACCGACGGCGGCGATGGCATCACTGTGTTCAAGCAGATGCACGCGCTGAACCACGCTGGCGTCCGGCGCGAGCGTGCTCTCTCCGACGAGGCCCGTGAAGTACACCGTCTTGCCTTTGGAAGACGACCAACTCCCCGGGATCGGCATCAGCGACCTGATCTCGGAGAGGCCGAGCTTCGACTGGATGCACCTGCGTAAGGCCTGGACGGGGTGCTCCGAGGTCGCGACCTGGACCTTGGGGATGGTCCGCGTGACGCTGTCAAAATGGCCAGCGGGCTCGACGAGCAGCGAGCGCCCGTCACCCGTCCGCCCGAGAAATCCGATCGTCGCCGCAAGCTTCGCGTGACCCGCGATCGCGACCTCAAACTCTTTGGTGCTGAACATGCCAGGGGTCCTTGGGGGGGGCTGGTCGGAGGTTGTCTGCACGAATAACCTGAGCTTTGCCGAGAGCCGTCGCAACAGCGACTACTGCTCGATCTGGTCACTTCGAACTGCGAATTGTTCGACGACCGGGTGGAGGCGACCTACCGTAAACCCTTCGATATCCTTGCAGAAATGGCGAAGGCCGAAACCGAAACGCCCTCCGGATCGGGCGATCCAGAGGGCGTTCATTCAGTATGGTCGGGGTGACAGGATTTGAACCTGCGGCCTCTTGCTCCCGAAGCAAGCGCTCTAGCCAGGCTGAGCTACACCCCGTTCGGAACCCGAGCCACCTATACGTCCGACCCCGCTCCGTCAAGCGGCGCCGCGCTCATCCCCGGCTCGGCCGGACGATGCGCCCCCGCACCTCGTCGCCCACGATGCGCCCCTCCCGCGCGACGAGCCGTCCCCCGACCCACACGGCGTCCGGCCGCGGGGCCACGAGGTGGCCCTCGAAGGGGCTCCACCCCACCTTCGTGAGCAGGTCCGCCGTCGTCAAGCGCACGAGCTCGCGCTCGGAGAGGAGCACGAGGTCCGCGTCGTACCCCTCGGCCACGTGGCCCTTCGTCGCGAAAGCAAAGATGCGCGCCGGGGCCTCACATCCCGCTGCGACCACGCGCTCCAGCGATACGTCGCCGCGCTTCACAGCAGCGAGGACCGTCGGGAGGATGGTCTCGACCCCCGGCAACCCCGACGGGGCCTCCCAGTACGGCCGCTCCTTCTCCTCGCGCGTGTGGGGGGCGTGGTCGCTGCCCAACGTGTCGATGCGCCCCTCCGCGAGGGCCCGGAGCATCGCGACGCGGTCGGCTTCGCAGCGGATCGGGGGGTTCACCTTCGCGAAGTTCCCCGTGCTCGTCGACGTCGAGAGGAACAGGTGGTGCGGACAGGCCTCCGTCGTGATCGGCAACCCGCGCGCCGAGGCGTCGAGGAGGGCGAGTTCGTCGCCGGTGCTCACGTGGCAGACGTGGACCGGACGCGGCGTCGCGGCCACGAGCTCGAGCAACCGTCGCAAGGCGGTCGTGGCGGCAATGGGGGGACGCACCTCGTCGTGGGGAGGCGCCACCTCGCTCCGGCGCGCGACGCGAATGGGTTCGAGCACCTCCTCGTCCTCGGCGTGGACACCGATCAGGCCCGGGGGTCCCACGAAGAGTCGCTCGAGGGTGGCGGGGTCGACGAGGAGCGGCCCCGTCGAGGCGCCCATGAACACCTTGATCCCGCAGGCGTCCCCCGACTCCATGAGGTCACGGATGGCGTCGTGGTTCGCGTGCGAGGCCCCCACCCAGATCCCGACGTTCACCCGCCCTTCCGCCTCGGCGAGGGCCCGCTTTTGCTCCCAGTCGCCGCGCGTCAGCGTCGGCGGCGAGGTGTTCGGCATGTCGCACACCGTCGTCACCCCGCCCGAGGCCGCCGCGCGCGTCCCCGTCGCGAAGTCCTCCTTGTGCGTGTGGCCGGGCGTCCGGAAATGCACGTGGGTGTCGATCAAGCCGGGGAGAAGGAAGCGACCCGTCGCATCCACGCGCGTGCGCGCTGCCCCCGCGGGGTTCGTACCGACGTAGACGATCCGCCCCTCCTCGACGGCCACGTCCGCAACGATGCGCCCCTGCGACGACACCACGGTGGCTCCTTCCAGGACCAGGTCGTACATCCGCTCCTCCCTCCGACGAGGCTGCTCCTAACGTCGCGTGCCGTCCTGGTTGCTCGCCAGACCGTCCTTCCGAGTGCGTTTCACGGCGACCGTACGCCTCCCCCGTAGCGGGCGCGAATCGTCGGCCCACCGACATTCTTGACGGCAGAAACGTCGAACCACCGACGCCGTTTCCGTGGAAATTCAAGTCCCCGCACGCTGGCACGCCCCGTGCACCTGGCCCCGCCCGAGAGGTGCGCATGGCAGCGGTCACATTGGGGGCAACCCTCGTCGGCGTCGAGGCGATCGAGGTCACCGTGGAGGTCGACCTCCTCCGCAGGTTGCCCTGCGTCGTCATCGTCGGACTGGCAGCACCTTCCGTCCGGGAGAGCGTCGAGCGCGTGCGCTCGGCGATCCTCGCGGCAGGGTGCGAGTTCCCGCGGGCGCGCGTCGTCGTGAGCCTCGCGCCCGCGGACCTCCGAAAGGACGGCACGGGCTTCGACCTCCCCATCGCCCTCGGGATGCTCGCAGCGGCCGGCCAGGTCGATGCCGCAGAGGCCGGACGCTGGCTCCTCCACGGCGAGCTCTCCCTGGACGGTCACCTCCGACCCGTGCGGGGGGCCCTGGCCGTCGCCACCCTCGCGCAGGAGCGGGGCTGCGCGGGGCTCATCGTTCCGCGCGCGTGCGGAGCCGAAGCCGCGCTCGTGTCGGGTCTGGACGTGCGGGTGGCTGATCGCCTCGAGGACGTGGTCGGATTCTTCCGCGGGGGGCCTGCCCTCGACCGCGCGGCGAGTCCCTCGACTCCGCCCCTCCTCCACGGTCCGGACCTCGCGGAGGTCCGCGGACAGCCCCTCGCGCGGCGGGCCCTGGAGGTCGCGGCGGCGGGCGGTCACAACCTCCTCCTCGAGGGTCCCCCGGGGTGCGGGAAGAGCATGCTCGCGTCCCGGCTCCCCGGAATCCTCCCGCCCATGACGCCCGCCGAATCGCTCGCCTGTACGCGCATCCACAGCGTCGCAGGCACGCTCCAGCCTGGCCACGGAATCCTCCAGCGGCGCCCCTTCCGCGCGCCGCATCACTCCACTAGCCAGGCCGGCCTCGTCGGAGGGGCCTCGCTCCAGCCGGGGGAGGCCAGCCTCGCGCACCATGGGGTGCTCTTCCTCGACGAGTTCCCCGAGTTCCCGCGACATGCCCGCGAGGCCTTGCGGGGGCCCCTCGAGGACCGCCGAGTCGTCCTCGCGCGGGCGGGCGGACGCGTGGTCCTCCCCTCCAGCTTCATGCTCGTCGCGGCCGCGAATCCCTGTCCCTGCGGCTACTGGGGGCACCCGAGCCGCCCCTGCGTGTGCCCACCCACCGTGCGGGAGCGCTACCGGATGCGCCTCTCGGGCCCCATCGTCGATCGCATCGACCTGCGCGTGGGGCTCGACGTCGTCGCCGCGAGCGATCTCCTGGCACGGAGCCACGGCGAGTCGAGCGCCGCCGTTCGGGAGCGCGTGTGCGCTGCCCGCGCCCTCCAGGACGCGCGCTACGGAGGGCGTATCGCCCACAACGCGGAGCTCGGCGCGGAGGAGGTCCTCGACGCCGCGGACGCCCCCGCGGAAGCCCTCTCGCTCCTCCAGGGTCACCTCGACCGCACGCAGGCGAGCGCCCGTGTGGGTCGTCGGATGCTGAAGGTCGCGCGCACGCTGGCGGACCTCGACGGGGCGCCGCGGGTGTCGCGCGGACACATCGCCGAAGCCATCACCCTGCGGCTGGACATCGAGGGGGACGCGCCATGACCGCGCTCGCCATGGTCGCCAGCCCCGTCGCGGTGGTCGACCGCATCGAGGAAGACGAAGTCGCCGTTCTCGAGGTCGCGTGTGCTGTCGAACTCGCTGCGACCGCCCTGGCACCGTCCTCCTCCTTCACGGTGCTGGGGCGGAGGGGGGCGCGCCCCCCTCCGCAACGCCTCCCCCCGCGCGCGCGGGCACCGACGGCCCCCATCCACCCGCGCCGTCCTGCACCCCCGACCGACACCCGCCCCGCGGTGCTCGTCTACCTCGACGCCCCGCTCTCCCAGCTTCCCGCAGGGCTCCACGAAGGGGACCTCGTCCCCCTCGCGGTGCTCCCGCTCCCCCCTTCCGATGTCTGCTCCGGAAACCCCCTCCCGCATGGTGCGGGCGAGGGTCCCGGGAGCCGGCCGGACACCACGAGGGCCCCTGCCCTCCAAGGAACGCCATGACCCCCCAGTTGGACAGCGCCCGTGACGCCCAGAGCCGCGAGACCTCGCTCCAGCAGGCCATCCAGAGCATCGAGAAGCAGTTCGGGAAGGGCGCGATCATGCGCCTCGACAGCACGCCGGAGCCCGTGGAGGTGAGCCGCTCGGGGAGCCTCGGCCTCGACCTCGCCCTGGGGTGCGGGGGCTACCCGCGCGGCCGTATCATCGAGATCTACGGCCCCGAGGCCTCCGGCAAGACGACGCTCACGCTCCATGCCCTCGCGGAGATGCAGGCCACGGGCGGCACCTGCGCCTTCATCGACGCGGAGCACGCCCTCGACCCGACCTACGCCGCCGCCCTGGGCGTGCGCTTCGACAAGCTCCTCCTCTCGCAGCCCGACGACGGCGAGCAGGCCCTCGACATCGTGGAGGCCCTCGTGCGTTCGGGGGCCGTGGACCTCGTGGTCGTCGACTCCGTCGCGGCCCTCGTCCCCCGCGACGAGATCGAGGGGAACATGGGGGACGCCCAGATGGGCCTCCACGCGCGGATGATGAGCAAGGCCATGCGCAAGCTCACGAACATCGTGAGCAAGAGCAACACCACGCTCATCTTCATCAACCAGATCCGCCAGAAGATCGGCGTGACCTTCGGCCCGAACGAGGTCACGACGGGCGGGAACGCGCTCAAGTACTACGCGAGCGTCCGCCTGGACGTCCGGCGCATCAAGACGATCACGCGCAGCGAACAGGCCGTGGGCGCACGCACCCGCGTGAAGGTCGTGAAGAACAAGATGGCGCCGCCCTTCCGCCAGGTCGAGTTCGACATCGTCTTTGGTCGCGGCGTGCACCGCGCGGCCGAAGTCCTCGACCTGGCCGAGGCGCAGGGCGTCCTCGTGCGCAACGGTTCCTGGTACGCCCTCGGTGAGACGCGCCTCGCGAACGGGCGTGACGCCCTCCTCGCGCTGATGGACGGTGACCCGGGCCTGACCGCCCGCGTCTTCGCCCTGCTCCGCGCGGATCGCCTGACGGTCGCGCCGCCCGTCGCGGAAGCCTGATCACGTGAGCTCCTGGGCTGCCATCCATCCCGCCACTCCACGGCGAGGGTGCGACCGGGCTGACGCCGACGCGATCGCGTGTCGGCGGGAGGTCGGGGTGGGTGGCCGCCTCTGGGGCGCGCTTTCGAGCGGAGCACGCGGGTGCCCCAGGAGGCGGCCGACGACGGGAACGGCGGCGTCGAGCGGCTTCCTAGAGGGGAACGCCCGCGAAGCGCTCGAGGAGCGGGCTGTCAGCGAGCGCTCCCGGCGTGACGATGAGCTCGTCGAGGTTGGCACCCTTTCCATGGGTGCGCTTGTCGACGAGCGCCTTCACCACCGGGTTGCCGAGGGAGAGTTCCCCCACCCGCTGGGGGGCCACGAGCTCCAGACCCGCCCCGCGCGCGTAGGCCTTCCAGACCAGCTCCGAGCAGTAGATCTTGGTGTCCGACCACTCGAAGCGCGCGTCATAGTTCGCGCCTTTCCACTTCCGCGCCACCCGGAGCACGGCATCGGCCCAGCGGGGCCCGAGTGCCTCCGCCGCCTCCGGGCGGAGACGGTGCGCGGACCACGCAGACCCATGCGCGAGGAATGTCTCGAGCGCGACCTCCCGGACGGGTTGAACCGCCTCCACGACGGTCACGGCGCCCGTGCGCTCGTCCACCGACACCAGGCCCGTGTGCGTGATCGGGGACCCGGAGGCGATGGCCACCGCGGGGGCCTGTCCCGAGTGAGAGACCTGGAAGAGGATGTCGCCGTCCTTCCAGTCCACGGCCTCAGGGTTCAGGACGCCCGGGGCGCAGCCCAGCGTGGCTGGTGCGGCGCCGAGGGAGAGGGAAAAGAGAAGGAGCCAACGCATGCGGAATCCTCACCTGTCCGAACGTCGCGCGCGAGCGTGCGCGGACACCTGAGACATACGTCCCGTCGCGTCCCTTGGCGGCCGCCGCGCCGGGAGGCCCCGTCGGCGGTCGCTCGAGAGCGGGCACGTGCGCTCTCCCACTCCCCACAGAGGTCGCGCACGCGCGGTGGCGGCCTAGGTCCGGCGCACCATGCGCACGCCGAAGGTCTCGCTCCGGTAGTCGTCCTGCACGACCCGTCGCTGCGCGAGGCGCGCGTGGCGCCAGAGCATGCTCCAGGCGCCGCCGCGCAGCACCGTCGCGCCATCGTCCCCCACACAGAGATCGGACACGCCCCCGGCGCACCCCCGCACCCCGTAGAGGCTGACGTCCGCGGCGAAGCGCACCGTGTCGGGGTCGCCCAGCACCCCCACCGGCGTGGGCATCGGGCGACCCGGCCAACTCTCCCGCACGCACGCGCGGAACGCGTCGAAGTCGTCCCCCCACGGGAAGAAGCGACCGTCCACCCCGCGCGCGGCCTTCTCCCACGAAGCCTCGTCGGGCAGGCGCCAGTCGTAGCCGTCCTGGGCAGCACGCCACGCGGCGTAGGCCCGCGCACCCGCCGCGTCGATGAGGAAGACCGGCCAATCGGCAGCCCACACGTCGCCCTCTGCGTCGGGGACGAGCACGAAGCGCCCCTCCGCGTCGCGACCGTAGACGCTCTGGGCGCCGGCGGAGCGCGGGCGAGGGGCGTGCCGCAGGGCGTCCCCCTCCCGCCCCTCGGCGACGAGGGCGTCGAGGAACGCGATGTAGGCGGCGTTCGTGACGGGGTCGGCCTGGATCACGAAACTGTCCACCCATCGGCGGGCCCGCGGCGCGGAGGTCCCCGCATCGGGATCGCCTCCCGTCCACGTCCAGCCGGCAGGGACGTACACTTCGTCGTGGGCGAGCGCCCCCGCGACGGGAAGGACGATCGGCGTCGGGGAGCTGTCCCCAGGCGCGACTCCGTCGTGGTGTTCGCCCCGCCCGATGTGCACGGGGTACCGAACGACCTCGTACCCGACAGCGCTCAACTCCACGAGCCAGCTCCCCATCGCGAGGGGAATCTCGACGAGGGGCGTCGTCCCGAGGGAACGCACGAACACGGGAACGAGACGGCGGCGCACCTCCTGGAACCGGTAAAGGCGCGCCTCCGCGGGGACGTCCGTGAAGAGAGAGAGGGCCCCGTCGCCGCGCCGGTAGGCGGCCCAGCTCTGGTCCCGGTCGTGGCGGGCGAGGCGCTCGAGATGACGCCGCGCGTCGCGGTCATGGGTGGCCTCGGCCGCCGCGTGATGGGCCTGATGGAGGGCGGCGAGGGCTGCGTGGGCCTCCGGGAGGTCGGGGGCGTGCGCGAGCGCCTCGGCGAGGTGGGCCTCGACGGCAGCCTCGAGGTCCTCGACGCGGTCCCGCGCGGCGCGTGCCGCGTCCTGGGCCTCCCACCACGGGACCTTGCTCGCGATGGGGGCGTGGGCGCGAACCCCGTCTTCGAGGCGACGCTCCTGGGCGACGAGGCGCGCGGCCTCCTCCGCAGCGTCGGCCACCTGCGCCCGCACCGCCTCCGCCGCGGCGACGCTCGCGAGGGCGCGGGCCCGCTTCGTGGCACCTTCCTGCCAGTCGCGGAGCGCCTCCGCGAGTTGCCCCGCCTGCTGCGGCCGCGCCGCGGGGTCCCGCTGGAGGCACGCCTCCACGAGAGCGTGAAGCTCCTCGGGGACCCGTGGGTCGGGTACGACGAGCGTCCTCTGACCCGCCTCGACGGCCGCGAGGACCTTCCAGGGGTCGTCCCCCACGTAGGGAGGGACCCCGTGGAGGATCTCATGGAGGGTGGCACCGAGGGCGTAGACGTCCGTTCGGGCGTCGCCCGCCTCTCCGCCCGCCTGCTCTGGCGCCATGTACGCGGGAGTCCCGGCCACCCCCTGCGTCCCCCGCGCCGTCGCGGTCGAACGCAGGAACACCCCGCTCGTCTCGGGATCCGCCGCCGCGGAGGGATCGGCGAGGTGGGCGATCCCCCAGTCGAGCACGAGGGCCTCGCCGTGGGCCCCCGCCATGAGGTTCGCCGGCTTGAGGTCCCGGTGGACGTACCCGCGCGCATGGGCGTGCGCGACGGCCTCGCACGCGCGGCGGAAGGCATCCATCAGGCGGGCGAAGCTCCAGTCGTCGGACGTCTCTCCCCAGCGCCCCGGTCGGCTCGCCGCGTGGAGTTCCACGAGGACTTCGGCGAAGGTGCGCCCCCGGATCTCCTTCATCGTGAAGAAGGGAAGCCCCGTGTCATGCTCGTCGATGTCGTAGACGGGGACGATTCCGGGGTGCTGGAGGCGGGCCATGGCCTGCGCCTCGTCGAGGAAGCGCGTCCGCGCGCCCGCGACAGCCGCCAGCGACGGCCGCATGAGCTTCAACGCGACGTTGCGCTGGAGCCGCGCGTCCCAGGCGCGGTAGACCTGCGCCATCCCGCCCTCGCCGAGCAGATCACCGAGTGTGTAGCGCGCCCGCACGGGTGCGTCGGCCGTAGTCCGGGGGGGGACCAGGGTCGCCCGAGCACCGCCGCCGAGAGCGACCGGGTCGTCGGAGAGACCACGCAGGACGGTCGTGGCGGTGGGCGACGCAACCCCCTGCTCCTCCGGGGCGAGGTCGTCGAAGGTCAGGGTCTGGTTCTTGTCGTCACCGGGCGTCACATCTCCCTTCTAGCAGGGCGCAACGCCGCGAGCGACGACCGGGGCCCCGACGAGGTGACGCGGCGTGACGCACCCTCGTCTTGACGGGTCCATCGCATCGGTCTATGCACGGGCGCCCCGCGGGTCCGTCCCGCTCCCACTGTTTCCGGAGGATTTTTCCATGCGTCGCTTCGCTCCCCTCGCGCTCCTCGCGCTCGCCGCCTGCCAGCCCGAGCCCGTCATCCCCGGAAAGCTCGACACCACGGGCGAGGTCCTCTCGACCGTCAACGGTGTGAACGTCACGCAGGGGACGCTCGACGCGATCCTCGCGGCGATGCCGGCGGCCACGCGCGACCAGATCACGGCGAGCGGGCAGCTCTCCCAGTTCAAGGAGCGCCTCGTGATGGAGGAGATCCTCTACCAGGAGGCCGTCAAGCAGAAGGTCCACGAGCGCCCCGAAGTCAAGACGCAGCTCCTCCTCGCCGAGCGTGAGGCCCTCGTGAGCGCCCTCGTGCAGGACGTCGTCGAGAAGCGCCTCACCGACGAGCGCCTGAAGGCCTGGTACGACGAGCACAAGGTGCAGTTCGCCCGCACGCAGGCGCACGCCCGCCACATCCTCGTGAAGGAAGAGAAGGAAGCCAAGGCCATCTACGAGCAGGTCAAGTCCGGCGGCGACTTCGCGGCCATCGCCAAGGAGAAGAGCACCGACAAGGGCTCCGGCGCCGAGGGCGGCGACCTCAAGTGGTTCGACATCGCGGCCCCGGACGCCGTCACGGCCGGCAAGGCCCGCGCCCAGATGGTCCCCGAGTTCAACGCCGCGGTGTTCAACGCGCCGGGTGCCGGTGTGCTCGCCCCCATCCAGTCGAAGTTCGGCTGGCACGTCATCGAGGTGCTCGAGAAGCGCGACGGCATCCCCTTCGAGGACGTGAAGGAGAAGCTCAAGGGCAAGGTCCGGAACGAGGAGCAGCAGGCCTACATCGAAGAGCTCAAGAAGGCCGCCACGGTCGTGGCCCCCGGCGCGGCGCCTGCGGCGGGCGCGACGGTCGCCCCGGCTGCGGACGGCGCGGCGCCTGCTGCCCCGGCGTCCGGGAAGTAAGACCGACGCGGTCGCGGAACGCTCTGCGCAGGGAGCGGGGGGGCTCGCCCCCTCCGTTTCACGCCTCCCCCCGCACCTGCCCCCGTCACCGGCCGCGCGAGCGTCGTCGGGTCGGGGGCGGTGTCGTATCCGCGCGAAGGTGCGCGGCCCCGACGACGCGATCGACCGCGACGCGGTGGGGCGAAGGCTCTCCGTGGCGAAGGTTGACCGCGGACCCGAGGCGGCCGGGGGCGTTGCGGGGGCCCACGGCCCCCGCCCCCTGATCGCCCTGGATCTACTCCCGCGGCTCGTTCTTCTCCTTGGGGCGGCCTTTTCGGCCCGTCGCCTCCATGCGCGCGCGCTTGCAGACGGGACAGCGCCACTTCTTCTGCTTGTGGTGCGTGCCCCGCGTCTCTTCCATCTTCACGCGGCAACGTTGGCAGTACACGAACGGCTAGCCTCGGCCACGCCCCCCGCGGCCCTTCCCGCGAGGTTCGGGGGTGCCCGCACGACCCGCTCCGCGACGCGGACGGGGAGCCTCGGTCTTCGACGCCCCGGGCTTCCCGGCCGGCGCCGCCCGCTTCGGGGCGGCCTTCCGCGCGATTCGGCGCGCCTCGCGTGCTTCCTTGCGCGCGTCCGAGGCCACGGCCTGCACCTCACGACGGCGCGGGGCGCGCGGAGCCTCGCCGGTGTCCATGCGCCCGCCCTTCGCGAGGCGCTCGACCTCCTTGAGGATGCCCTCGTCGTGGGGGGTCACGAGGTTGACGACGCGGCCGGCGGTCACGCCGTCGGCCGACTGGCGACCCACGCGCCCGATCCGGTGGAGGTACTCGCTCGGACGCTCGGGGAGCTCGTAGTTCACGACGAAGGCGAGGCCCGCGACGTGGAGCCCGCGCCCGCCGAGTTCGGTGGTGACGAGCACGCGGCCTTCGCCCTTCCGGAAGGCGGCGAGGGCCTTCTTGCGCTCCTCCGGGGTGCGCCCCCCGTGGACGACCTGCACGACGTGACCGCGTTCGACGAGGACGCTCCCGACTTCGTCGGCGGTCTCGCGGCGGTTGCAGAAGACGATCCCCCGCTCGCTCCGAGGGGCGGCGACGAGCACGTCGTGGACGGCATCGACGCGTTCTTCCGCGCGCACCTTCACGTTGCGGACGCCCACCGTCTCGGGGGCGGCGTGGGCGTCCTTCGCGAGGAGCACCACGGGCTTCTCGGGGCGTGCCACGAGCCAGGCGCGGACGGGCTCGGGGAGGGTGGCGGAGAACCACGCGATCTGCCGTCCCTTGGGGAGTGCGTTCAGGAGGAACTCGACCTCCTGGCGCTGCCCCGGCGCGAGGAGGGTGTCGCCCTCGTCCGCCACGAGGACCTGTACGTCGGCGAGGGAGACCTTCCCCGCGCGCACGAGCGCCGCGAGGCGCGGGGGGTTGGCGACGAGGACGTCCGCGGGCTCGGAGAGGCGTTTTGCGACCTCACGGTCGGGCATGCCGCCGGAGACGGTGCGCACGCGGAGCTTGCAGGGGTGCGCGACCGACTTCAGCGCGCGGGCGGTCTGCTCGACGAGCTCGCGCGTGCCGGTCAGCACGATCGCGCGGGGGGCCGCGAGCGCGGCCGGGGTACCCACCGTGTCCTCGTGGAGGCGGAGCCGCTGGAGGAGGGGCAGCCCGTAGGCGAGGGTCTTCCCCGATCCGGTGCGCGCGACCGCGACGACGCTGGCGCCGCCGAGCAGGGCGGGGATGGCGACCCGCTGCACGGGGGTGGGGGTGGTGAGGCGGAGCCCCTCGAGCGCGTCGAGTAGACCGGGGAGGAGTCCGAGGCTGGAAAAAGTCATGCGATTGCCTATCCCGCTCGCGCTGACATCTGCGCGGGCCTGTGGTACGCTCTTGGTGCGCGGGGTGTCGCAGCGGCACCATCCCCCACCCCCCACCCCGGTGTCGCTCCGCCCCGCGCATTTCCCTTCTCTCTCCGGCGCAGCCCGCCGTAGCGTAGGAATTGTGGCCCGCGCGGGCGCGCGGCGTGCTAGCCTCGGACGGTTCCGAGGATGTGCCCCGCATGGAAGCTGCTGCTGTCGCTGACGCCCAACCGCCCGTGCCCGTGACCGCCTTCGAGCGGCGCTTCGGGCACCCGCCGGGCCTGTACGTGCTCTTCTTCACGGAGATGTGGGAGCGCTTCTCGTACTACGGCATGCGTGGGCTCTTGAAGGCGTACATCGTCTACTACCTCTGCTCCACGGCCGCGGTGAAGCTCTACCCGACCGACAGCCCGCCGGTGCCAAAGGAGCTCCCGAGCAATCCCTTCGGGATCGCCGGCTGGGATCTCCTGCATCAGGCCCCGTTCAGCTGGTTCATCGCCGGCGGGTCGGTGCAGGACTTCGCGTCCAGCCTCTATGGCGCCTACACGGCCCTGGTGTACGCCACGCCCTTCCTGGGCGGCATCATCGCGGACCGCTGGCTCGGCCAGCGTCGATCCGTGTACATCGGCGGCATCGTGATGGCGGTCGGCCACTTCGTGATGGCCTCCGAGCAGATGTTCCTCTTCGCGCTCGGCCTCCTCATCGTGGGCAACGGCTTCTTCAAGCCGAACATCTCGACGATGGTCGGCACGCTGTACCCGGCGGGCAGCTCGAAGCGCGACGCCGGCTTCACGATCTTCTACATGGGCATCAACCTCGGCGCGTTCATCTGCAACCTCGTGTGCGGCACCCTCGCGGTGACCTACGGCTGGCACTGGGGTTTCGGCGCAGCTGGTGTCGGCCTGTGCATCGGGCTCGTGACCTACGCGTTCGGGAGCCGCTACCTCGCGCCGGAGAAGCCGCGCGCACACAAGGCAGCAGAGGCTGCGGAGGCCGGCGCCCTCACCCAGGGCGACTGGGTCAAGGTCGGCGCCCTCGTCGCGCTCTGCGGTCTCAACGTGGCGTTCTGGGCCGTCTACGAGCAGCAGGGCAACACGATGCAGACCTGGGCGGACACCCAGACGAACTGGCCGGTCATCTTCGGCTTCGCGATCCCGCCCAACTGGTTCCAGAGCTTCAACCCCTTCATGATCTTCACCCTGGCGCCGCTCCTCGAGATGTGGTGGCGGCGTCAGGCCGAGAAGGGCACGGAGCCCTCGTCCGTCGGGAAGATGGCAATCGGCTCGACGGTCCTCGGGCTCTCGTTCCTCGTGATGGCGCTCGGGGCGTACCTCGTGGGTGATGGCAAGGGCTCCCTGTTCTGGCCCTTCTTCTGCACGCTCATCCTCACGGTCGGCGAGCTCTACCTGTCGCCGATCGGCCTCTCCCTCGTCACCAAGGTGAGCCCCAAGCGCATCGTGAGCATGATGATGGGGATGTGGCTGGCCTCCAGCTTCCTCGGGAACTTCCTGTCGGGCTGGATCGGCACGTTCTACGACGACATGCCGAAGACCGCGTTCTTCATGCTCCTCTGCGTGATCGGCGTCGGTACGGGCGCTGCGATGTTCGCCTTCAACCGTCCCCTCAAGCGTGCGCTCGGCCACCACGGCTAGTCGTAGGCATCACCTGCGCGTGGCGCCCCCGCCGCGCGCGCGTGAGACTGACCCCGCGAGGTTCGCGTGAAGACTCCCTCGGTATTTGACGGCCCCGTCGTGGTGGTGGGCGGCGGCGTGACGGGACTCGTCACGGCGCACCTCCTCGCGGAGAGCGGCGTCCAGGTCGTACTCGTCGAGAAGCACGACCGCGTGGGCGGGCTCGCGCGCTCCTACACCTACGACGGCTTCGTCTTCGACTTCGGGCCGCACCGGTTCCACACTGAGAACCCGAACATCAAGGCCTACCTCGACCGCGTCCTCCAGGGCGAGGTGACCGCCTTCCCGCGCACCTCCGAGGTCTACTTCGAGGGGAGCTACTACCGCTGGCCCCTCCACCCGAAGAACCTCGTGCAGCTCCCGCCGGCCATCGCCGCGAAGAGCGCCGTCGACCTCGCGGTGAACGGCTGGAAGACCTACGGCTCCGGCACCTTCGAGGACTACGTCCTCCGCCAGTACGGTCCCACCCTCTACGCCAACTTCTTCCGCGACTACAGCGTGAAGTTCCTCGGCATCCACCCGAAGGACACGCACCCCGACTGGGCGAAGGTCGGCCTGAACCGCGCCATCATCGACGACAAGCTGCAGATGCAGAACCTGTCGCAGCTGGCGAAGAGCACCCTCCTCCAGTTCAACAAGGCCGAGATCGACTTCACCTACCCGCGCGGCGGGGGATTGCAGGTCACGTGGGAGCGGGTGGCCGCGCAGGTGCGGGCACATGGCGGGCGGGTGATCACGAACGCGGGCCAGAACGGCGGGGTGCGCCTGATCGGCGGTGCGGACCGCATCGAGGCGGTGGAGTTCGGGAACGAGCGCATCGTTCCGAGCGCGGTGGTGTGGACGGCGCCCATCACGCTGGCCTGCGACCAGCTGGGCGTCGAGAAGCCCGACCTGCCCTACCTCGCCACGTTGTTCTACAACGTGATGCTCCGCGCGGACGTCCCGCGGAAGTACCAGTGGTGCTACTACGGCGCCCAGGACATCGTCTTCTCCCGCGTCAGCACGCCGCGCTTCTTCAGCGAGGACACCTGCCCGCCGGGGACGACCGGCCTCTGCGTCGAGGTCACCTGCCGGGAAGGCGACGCGCGCTGGCAGCACGGAGAGCGCCTCACGAGCTGGGTCGTGGACGACCTGATCCGCGTGGGGATGGTGAAGGATCGTCGGGACGTCCTGGACGTTCGCATCGAACGCGTGGCCGACACCTACCCGATCTACCACCGCACCTACCCCCAGCACCTCGAGCGCGCGCGCAAGGGCCTGAGCGCGTTCCAGAACCTCCACCTCGCGGGGCGTACGGGGATGTTCTGGTACAACAACATGGACCACAGCATGGAGAACGCCATGCAGCTCTCGAAGCAACTCCTGCGCGCGGGCGGGCGCGAGGATGCCGAGGAGAGCCGCTTGGCCGCGGGGAAGGCCGTCGCCTGAGCAGCGGCCGAACGTCGGGCGTCGCGTTAGAAGCCACGCGGAGGTTTCCATGTCCGACGAGAAGGGCCGCGACGCCGAGGCAGCCTACTTCGCCAAGCTCGACCAGGAGAACAAGCAGAAGCTCGCCGCGCAGGTGCAGGCCGAGCGCGAGCAGGCCGAGCGGGAAGCTCGCAAGAAGCTCCACGCCGGGCACTGCGGAAAGTGCGGCGGCACGCTCGTCCCCGAGGTCTTCCGCGGCGTCGAGATCGATGTCTGCGCGGGTTGTCACAGCGTCCTGCTCGACCCGGGTGAGCTCCAGGAGCTCGCGGGTCCCGACGAGAGCGGCGTGATCGCCACCCTCGCGGGGCTCTTCGGCGCACGCCGCTCGACGTGACCTCCCGGATCGCGCGCGGGAAGCTGGCTGCACGCGCCGCGGCGCTCGGCCTCGGCGCGCTCGGCGTCCACGTCGTGAGCGTACGGACCAGCATGGCGCTCGTGGGCGCGGGGATGTC
>JACCEC012935035.1_pt1 | contig 17557 bp, 3 predicted proteins | sample 7450121 | NCBI WGS metagenome assembly JACCEC01 (sample SAMN15323455, study PRJNA562643) | freshwater metagenome | isolation source: river surface water | place: USA:Blue River Watershed | collected 2017-08-18 | reverse complement strand
AGTAGTAAACACTGTTACAGAAGAACCATCGTTTACCGTACCTACAGATTTTGAGGTTAACTGAATTAAACCTTGTCCCTCGCTTAATATCTCGGCAGTAAATGCCGATTGATTGTTGCTGTTTATGGTTTGAATAAAACTTTGTACAAAGTTTGGTCCTTGGATAGTATAAACCTCTGTTTGCGCATTTGGTTTTAGGATGTTTACCGTAGCAGTTGTAATAGTAGAATTAGGATCTACATTATTGGATACACCTACCACCATATAACTTTTCCCCGACACCATACAATCCGTTTGCCCTACTAATTTATGATTGTAAGTAGCTAGGATATTTCCGCTAGCATCTAAACCATAAAACTGATAATCCCAATCGGCTTGAGGCAACACCACATATTTATTAGTTTGCGGATTTAAAGCCCTAGGTTTTACAATTTTGGTAATACGGCGACCAAAGGCATCGTATAAAAACTCCAAGTTATCCCCCGGTTGTGTATCAAACTTACTAATAGTTTTTACCTTACGACTACTTGTCCATGTGATATCATAACCATCCGCCCTGTTTTTAATAATGTTACCAATTTGATCGTACTCAAAAGCATTGCTAGCATCACCTACTGTGGTAAAAATCTGATCTTTATCATCATAATCCCCATCTCGATCCGCATCTCCTACAGCATCCACTACATGATACAAACGATTGGTAATTAAATCTTTGTTACCCGTTCCTGTTTTATTGTAGGAATAAGTTAAATCATCCATTTTAGTATTACCATTTTTTAGGCTACTGTTACGTTTTAAACTTTTGATATTACCATTTAAATCGTAGCTTATTTTACTGTAATACTCGCTATTTTCCTTACTTCCTCCTGTTAATGCACCCATACCCCAATTGTTACTGGTTTGTACTGCTGCGCTTTTAAATACCTGCACCTCTTTTAAGCGGTACAACATATCGTATTTATAAGTACTCAACATACTTTCTTTAACCAAATTGCCTTGTGCATTTTTGTTAAATATTGCCGTGTTAGATGCTGTTATAATACCGTTGTATAATGATGTTGCTGCCCCATGAGCTGCACTACCTGGGGTAATTTGTGTATAAAACTGATCCACATCCGAGATTGTACCAACCGATTTATAATCCCCTTGGAAATAATGTAAATCGAACCCTGCTACATCTCTTGCAAAACTTTTGTTACTTGCCTTATATCTGCTTTGCATCAATGCGCTACCTATAGCATCTGTATAACCATCGGCTCCTATATCCCTACTTGCTAATAATGTTCCTGAGTTCATACCCTTTAACTCCCCACGGATAGTATATGCTAAATCCAAACCTTGGATTTGATGTTTACCCAACTCCACCCTTGCCTTTGCGCCATGGTTGTAATATACATTTTTACTCTCCAAATTCCATATTTTTTTATCCCTAGAAGTATATGTACGATTTAAGCGATTTAAGCCATCGTACTCAAATTGGGTATAAAAAGCATCCTCCTTATTAGGTTGATAATCCACACCTTTTACCAAGCCACTTAACACATCTACATTATAGTTTACCGTTTTAAGTGCCTGTGCTATTGCTCCTAGTAAGGTATGGTGTTGCACAAAGGTTTCTATCATACCATGGGCGTTGTACCCATAATAATACGCCATATCCCAGTTGGGTTGGGTGTTGGATGGGGTGCCATCAAAATAATACACTTTGGTAATGCGGTTACGAATATGTTTGGTACCATCGTTTTTACCTTTGTTTTGAAACTCGTTGTACACTGCAACTTCAAACATATCGGTAGATTTTTGTGCATTGCTATACACTACCTTGGTTACCTCTTGTTTTTTACCTAAACTTAAATAACTAGCCAAACTTATTGCACCTTTTCCGCGGGTGATGTCCTGACTGGCTCTATAAATACCATTCTCTGTACTTGCTCCTGTTTCCTTTATTCTTCCTAATTCATCATACAAAGTATAACTTATCATGTTGGTTAAACTTTGTTGTGCATTTTTACTCACTACCAATCTACCTAAGTCATCGTAAAAATACTCACTTGTTCCTGCATCCACACTCTTATGTTGGATAACCTCGTTTAAGGTGTTGTAGGTAAAAGTATTGGTTTGTGCTAATAGGTGTTGATTAGCTAAATATATTGGGCTACCCTCGCCTAAATTACGGTAGTTTTGTACCTGTGTAACTTGCTGAGGGTTTAACGGACGAACGCCCTCTGGGGAAACTGTGGCTACTAAATTACCTGCTAAATCGTAGTAATACAAAGTATATTGTTGTTCCTTTTCCTGATATTTTAAGGTAAAGTGTTCCTGTGTACCACCATTGGTTTTTCCGTTAATACAAATACTGTGGTACTCATCATAAAAATTATTTAATAAATTTTGCACCTCGGTGTTCCATGCTGTTAATGCCAACACCTCTGCTTTTTCCTTATTTTCATCGTTACACAATTTATCCCATCCTCCTCCTTGGGTTACTCCACAATAATTTTGCATTTGTACAGGTAAGGCATTGTAATTTTGTGCGCTAGCGTTCTCTGCCGTTTGGAAAGCATAGTCCTTTGCTATACAGCTATTTATCCAACTGTTTACATGGTTTACCGTTATGTAATTGGGTTGTTTGCTTACTACACCGCTGGTTTTGTTATACAAATACGGGAATACCGTTAAATACTCTTTTAGTTGTTCTGAAGCAAACAACTCATCACCCTTTATCGTGATGGTATCTCCCTCCAATACATCCTGATAACTTACCCTGTATTGTGCAGGAGAATTTATACCATTGTTCTCCATCCAATACCCTGCTCGTTCGCTTAACAATTCATCGCAAAAACAGTTCTCTAAACCTAAACTTACATTGCTTAAATCACACTCGTCGATGTACATGTTAGGGAAGCCTCGTTTGAATTTCCTGTCCGTTGCCCCTATTTTCATTAACGGTAAGCCTAATGGCTCTATCGTTATATTCTCTGGCAACGGGTTATTTAAATCACCTACTATTCTTAATATATTTTCCTTATTATACTGTGATATATACAACGCGCCATCTCCTCCTATTTTGATATCTACCTCGAAACCTTCATCAGAATTAAAATTTTCAAACTCATAAATCAACCTAGAATTTCTATTAATTTCTGTTGCCGTTGGATACCTTAAATCAAAAAAGTATAAACCTCTTTTATAATTAATAGAACCATTAATTTGTAGCAAATCCTCTCGTGTTACTACGTATAGCCCTTGATTATTTGGACTAAATTCACTAGTATAACTTGCGCTATAAATTTTATTTCCATTGTTAATTTTTACTTTATTAGAATCTATAACTACTGATACACTATATGGATTGCTAAACTCCCCAGTACTAGCATCAAAATCGTACAACATTATATTATGATCCCTGTTGTAATTAAAAAATTGATTTACTACTGCCGCTTTTTTACCATCCCATGAAAATTTTATACTTCCTCGATCTTTATCCGAAGAATCGTCACCAAACAACCCTTCACCAACAGATCCTCCTACTCCAAAATTATCATTAATAAATGGAGGTGTTAACGATATTACTGGACTACAATCTATTTCCCCAATTAAATCTTGTCCTACTAAACCATCTTTTGTTATTAGGAAACTCAATAATTTTCGATAATTAGAAACACCTGCCTTACTAAATATTCTTGTTGTTAACCAAATATCTTTCCCATTTGAATGGCTAATTGCTGATAATTGCTCGGTAACTGGTACTCTATCTAAATTAGGTATTAAAACACGTTTAAAATATCTAGGATTATCTGGATTACCCGAAAAATTTATAAACGAATTTAAAGATTCACTAAAAATATAATAACTTAATCCATTATAAGTTTGTGTAGTTCTTGCATCATCTGTAGTAAATATAAATATAGAATCCTTGTTTTCTCTATGTTTTACAAACAAAACCCCCTGCACAGCACTACTTCCTGAGGTTAAATTAGGTAAACTTTCATTACCTGACAATAAATTAACCCCATATACTCGTGCGCTATCATTAAAAAAACGTAATCCATTACTAAAAAACTTTAAGTTACCTTCACTATCACTATATCCACTACTTCCTTCGTAATTATAATAAAAAGTATAATGATTAGCTCCTGGTAAATCCAAAAATGTTTCCGCCTCCCTTGGAAATAAATCCCTAATCTCTCCTGGTAACAATCCATATCTAAAGGATAAATTAAACATATCACCTGTAAACCAGTTCGATTCCCCTATACGCTCGTATCTTTTACCCATACTACAAATATCTGGAACCTGTAATACTCGGTTAATTAATGCTGTATCTCCCGATTTTACCTTATCCACAAAGTTTGAAAAATCTGGGAAACGTATCTCAAATTTTTTAGGCACATTATTTACCGTAGTTGCATACGTATATGGTGCTTTTCCTGATAACATTTTATCGGGATCCACCTCTAAATCTCCCGTGGCATCCGCTATCATTTTACAATCACCACCATACGCCGTTTTATAATCCTTTTTTATATCAAACAAAAACCTTCCCCGTACAGATAAATACATATTACGGTACAATTCCCATACGCCCTCCTTATGCTTTTTATCTGTATCTTCACTACCTAAACTTGCTGCCTCTAAAGTTGTTCCATTGATATTATTGTACATACATATCACATATTCTTTAAAACTTGCCGATTGACAAGGATTTTCTGGATCGTTTAAATCTACGCTTAATGCCTCTGCATAATTTTGCCCAAACAACTTACCTATTGTATTGGCATAAGTAATATCACTTGCAAAACTTCCTAAATCCGTTTTTCCAAAGCCTGCATCATTAGCTTTCCCTCGAATAGTTTCTCCGCTTACTAATTTTAAAATATCCTTATCTTGGATTACGCCTCCCATAGGATCGGATGTTTCAAATTTTACTTGTGCCTGTTGGTAAGTTAATTTACTTAACATATTACCGTAGTTTGTATAATCCTTCGTTGCTACACAATACTGATACTCGCACAACTCGGGGTGATACAACCACCATTTCCCTTTTTCATCACCGCCCCATTCGCCTTGTTTAAAATTGGTGCGTAATCCCTCATAATCATTCCAACTTGCATAAGTTTCCGTTACATCTTCCTCCTCATTAAAATACTCAAACGAAAAACCTGTTGTACTATTGGCTGGTATTTTAATCGATACCCAATCCTTGTTGTAAAAATCCGATAAATCATCCACCCCTCGGTTATCAAAATACTGCCCATCGGGCTCCATATCACTCATTAAATAATCCTTGTATCCATCACAAATATTTACTGGCGTATTATTTGGATTATTGGGATCCACATCATCATCCGCATCCGCTTCTCTCTCCAATTCCTCCCACAACGAAGTATCTACATTACCCAATATACACTGCTCGTAATAACACTCATCGTAATTTTTTTCCCAAAATTCTCCAACCGCTGGATTTCCCTCCCATTCCTGTAATTCCTCCACTCCCTTTAACAACGATGTGTTTTTTAAAACACCCTTAAATACCACTCCATTTAACTCCTCTAATCCATCCGTGTAGCTATAAAAAGTATTTACCAACTCCGCACAACCTTGCTCGCATACCCCACATCGCTGTTTACTTAAATAGCTATTGATATAATTATTAATAAACTCGTCCTTATTGCCCAAACAACTTCCTCCCTCATTAATTTTTGCTTGTAACTGCTGATATGCTGCACTATAACCCCCTTCATCCACACTCAACTCCTTTACTATTTTATACTGCCCAACATCCATTTTTAACTTAAACTGCAACTCATAATCATTCTCCGTAAATTGTGCGCCCGATAAATTTACCAACAAAACACTATCCGCTCCTAAAATATAATCTCCACCACTTACTACCTCTAAATGCTTTTTCTTTCCTTGGTTATCCGTTACATATATTTTTAATTGATATCTACACTCATACAAATCTTCCCCTGTACAATTATGCTTATACCAATCCCTTGTTAACTTATAATCAAAGGCATATTCCTGTAAGCGACTGCTTAAAAAATCCTGATTAATTACCGTGGATTTTGTGCGCGCCCAATAACTGTTACGTGTGGTTAAATCTAGCTCCACATCCGTTACCGTTGCGTAATTTTCATTATCTAAATTCTCTAAGCCTGCTGGCTGTTCCCCGGCTACGGCTGTAGCTATTAATTGTCCCGATAAATTATAATAACTCGTGTTTACTAAGCCATTAGCATCCCTTGTCATTACCTTCGTGTAATGCATACCATAACCCACCTCATTTCCAAACATTCTATCTAGTTCTGCTTGTCCTACAGAGCCATACCATATCTCCACCTCATGACCCGAGCCCATTTTATGCACCGGACCAACATTACTAACCCTAGTTACCCTTCCCTGTGCATCAAACATACTTTGAACATATCCATACCCTTCCGCATCCGCTACATAATCATGTAAACCATCACCTTTAAATGCATTACTTCCCGAAAAATACTGATTCTCTGTACTAATTGCTGTTGGTGTTTGTAATTTTGCATCCGTTGCAAAATCGTATTTCCCAAAAGCTGTTCCCCCTGTGGTTTTTGTAAAATTATTGCGATACCCTAAATCTCCTCCTGGTAAAATACTGGGTAAGGTTTGGATACTAGGTTCTCCATTAAAGCCATAAAACTGTTCGCCTATAATTACATTTTCGTTGTGCCAATCCTTCACCAAACCTTGTCTAACCCTTCCTGTGGCATCAAAATACGACACCTGTTCGCTGCGTACTCCATCCACTCCATAACTCACCTGATAACTCCAACTTTTATTCAACTCATGCCCCTGAGTAATATCCTCCCGTTGAGATGGTAAGCCCTCCAGCCAACCATACGCACTTATTTCCTTTTTTCCCAATACATACTCCTGAAAAACAGGACGCACTCTAAAATCTATCGCCCCCTCCGGGAATATACCCGATAGCTCATAATACTGATCATGCGTTACAATCCTTGTTCCTCCTCTGGATAAATTCGTTTGCCAATTTTCCGTTTTATCCTCTGTAAAACTGTATTCTAACTCATAATAACTTGCATTAGGATAATAATCCCAATACATCCTATATACATTTTTACTAATATCCTTTTTTATACCTACACTACCACTCCAACCTGTATAATTTAATACACTTGGCACAATCTTACCCTCATCATAATATCCCATCTCCAACACCAAACCCTCGCCACTCATATTCCCCCCTATACTTAATACCTCCAACTCCATTTTAACCGACACAAAACCTACAACTCGTAAAACCTCCTCACTCAACTCCTTACCCAATCCATCATGATGAATCTCCAACTCATACTCCCCATAATGCTCCTCCAACCCACTGGCTCCAAATCCACGTACACCCAACTTTACCGTAAACCATCCCTTGCTACCATACTGTAAAAACTTTAAATCATCATAATACAATCGCAACCTAACCTCCCTGTTTACATAATCTATCCCTGTTCCCAATAACCCATCCTCCAACATTATTCTATCACCCACAACTATTTCAGTACCCCTCATATAACTATGTTGGGAGTATAAAGATGAACTAATAGATATTAAAAATAAAAGAATTAACCTTGAAAACTTAAATTTTATTTTAGATATATAAAACATAAATTAGTTGTAATAATTTAAAATTTGATAATTGGAATATTTTTTTGTTGGGGCAAAACCCTTTTTTGTTTTTTGAATATACTCGTTAACAGACCATGTAAAAGGGATTAAATCTGGATTGGTTTGATAATTTCTAAAAGCTAATTCTATTTTGTTTACACCATTTGCATTTATCCCCAAATTCATCACTACATCTAATATATAACCATCATTATTTATAGAAATCAACCAGTTATCTACTTCACCTTCAAAAGAAAAAACGTGATAAGTTTTAACTCCATTTTCTATTCCTTTAAACACAACAGAATCCGATTGATTTAATAATTGATCAATTAAAACAAAATAATTGTCTTTCACTTCATCTACTAAAAAATTTTTATGCAAAGTAATTCCTTTACCTAGATGATCTACCTGAATCATTATAGAATCGTTTGCTATTACTTGTAATTCATCGTTTCCTGCGTAATATTTTTCATGAATACGAACAGATTTTAAGTTAATAGTATATATAGAATCATTTACAAAATACATTTTAGAACTATAATCGAAAGCTAAAACATCAATTGCGTTATTTAACTTAATCGACTTAATATCTTTTTCGAAGTTTTGAGCTTTAGTGAAAAAACTACAAAACAAAATCGTTATTACAATTATTTTATGAGTGTATTGCATTAGTTTATTTTTTAATATGCGTTCGAGTTTCTACTACTGTACGAATTCCATCAACAGTTTCCACATTCATTTTCACAATATTCCCTTCCTTATCATAAATGTATTTAGTATGGAAATTATTATCGTCTAATTCGGCTACCAACTGCATAGTTTCGTTGTTGTAAACATAAGATACCATACTTGCCTCGAAAGGATGAATCCTTAAATCATCAAAATAAATATCTGCATTAGAATTATTCACAAAAACTATATCAATTGTTGCAGTTCCTGAAGGAATAGTGAAAGAATCCTCCACTTTTTTCCAACCATCAATAGTTTGTCCGCTAGGATAAATATCACGCATACCAACAGATGTACTACCAGAATTTAAAAAATTTAAGTGAATATGCATTTGGGTAAATCCAGACTTACTTAAAGCAGGATTATCCACATTTTGATGAGAAGCCCAAGCACTTAAAAAGTACTGCTTACCTGCAATTGGCTTAAATGCCGAACAGCCTTCGCAGGTTTTGGAGGAGATAACATCAGATATTGTTTGATTACATGTAGAATGATTAATTACATTAATTGTTTTAGTTAAAACATATCCACCGTTATTGTATGTAATAATATGCTGACCCACACCTGCTGAAGGAGGATCAAAAACTCCCGGTATTGAAGCTACTATACCATTCCCAGACCAAGTTGGATAAGGATATCCATTCCTAAAATCGAATATTTCGCCTGTACATAAATTTTTAAGTTTCATATATCTCCACTCATCACAAACTTTAACTTCATCCTCTGCAATAATTTCGAATTGAGGCACATTATAACTATGCGGGATAAACATATTAGAGAAAGTCATGCTTTCAGCTTTTTTTCCTGGTGGAAGTTGAATTTCTTCATTTACTAATAAAGAAGAAGATGAGCTCCAATTCGAACCAAAAGGATTATTAAGATCGCCTGACAACCTGATTAAAGTGTTATTTACAGGTAGCCTATTAATTGTTCGATAATTAGTTAAATACAATTTACCATCAGGGGCTAATTTTATTGAATTTGTAATTAAATTTTCACTTTCAAATCCATCACCAGTTAATCCCCCCCATGGTATATAAACAACTTTAGAAGATAAATTAATAGCATTTCCAGTTTTAGTTAAATCCAAAGCTGTTACACAACTTGTGTAATCATTTTGTTGATCGTTAAAAATTTCGGTATTTACATGTGAACGTTGCCCAACAACATACAAAACCTTATTATCAGGAGAAAATTCGCAATCGTAAACCCCACGATAAAAATATTTAGAAGCTCCTAAAACATTATTTAAAACAAATTTACCTGTAAAATTATTGAAATTAAAAATTTTAATTGTTGCTAATGATGAATTAGCATAATTAACTACTGCAACTTTTTTACCATCCCAAGAAAACTTAATTGAACCTCTTCCTTGAATTGATCCTCCACCAGCAGAAAAACCAAATTCTGTATTATCTGTAATTGTTCTTGATGACATTATTAAACCATCATTTCTAAGTAAAAAAGAAACAAGTATAAAGTTAGAAGAAAAAACATTTGAAGGATTATAAAAAGAACTTACAACCCATATATCACTACCATTTTCGTGAAAAGTTGCAGCTAATTGTTCGGTTGGTTTAAACCCTAAAAAATTATCTGGCATAGTTAATTTTATTGGAGAAGATAGAATATTAGTTTGCATATCCAAAACGTAATAATTTAATCCATTATTAGTTAATTCATCATCCACAGTAAAAATAAATAACTTAGTATTGTTAAAGGGATGTTTAACAAATAATACACCTTGTACCCCACTATTACCTGAAACACGACCATTTTCATTACCAGCTAACAAAAGATTATTAGGATTGATTAAAACATGATCAGCATCCCACAATTGACGACCGTTAGTATAATATTTTAAATTACCATTTTCATCAGTGTAAGTTGCTGTAGCTTCATAAGCTCTATGGCCTAAAGTAGATGAATTAGTATGAGGAAGAAAATCCATGCCGTTAGCAGACATTTTAGCAATAACACCATCGCTAAAATACCAATGTGAACCACCACCCCACTGCCATTGTGGTTGATTTATTTTAGAACAATTATTTTGAGCTTTTATACCTATTGTAAATAATAAGAATATAGCTAAAAAGAAATATAACGTTTTATTAAACATATTACTAAATTTTATTTATTGCATTGAATTACTCTGTTAATTTTAAATTGACTATTAGGTGCAATTTTTAATGAATTTTTACCCGTATGTGCTTTGTTGTTGATAATGCTTGTTCCAGACTGGTTTTTATTTTTAACCTCATCACTTAAGCCAATATTACCTGTGTTCCAACAGTTGTCGAAATTAATTTCCTCGAAACTTTCGAAAGCTGATTCACCTATTTGAGAATTTTGAATTACAGATATAACCTGAGTATTGCCATATCCAATTAAAGAACTAGAATACAATCCTAAAGCATTTTTACTTTCGATTAAATTACCATATAAATTGTATCGTTGAGCCTGATTGGATAAAACCCAATTTGTACCCGAACCAGTTTGCCAATTAAAAGGATAGAACGTTTTAAATAAACCTCTTTGTGTAAAAGAAGGGTTTGAATAATCTCTTAAATCATGAAAAACAAAGGATTGGTATGGTTTCCAGTTGTTACGAGTTCCATTAATAAATAGATTATTATTTAAAATTTCACTAGTTGAACTAATACAACAAGCTTTATCGTTCCATTCGTCTTCAAAAGTAATTGCAGAAGCATTTAAAACCTCATTCATTTGCAACTTGTTTTGAGAATCCACAGTTAAATTTTTAAATACCAATTCGCCAACAGTTGTAGAAACCATATTTGCATTACCAGAGCGGATTACACGAACATTCTGCAATTCATTTTCGCTAACATCAGTATAATCCCTGTTTTTAATCTCATAAGTAGGTATATTATTTGAATTATTTCTTACTACATAAGCAATTTTAGTTTGTGTGCCATTTGTATATGCTATTACATCACCATCTACTAATCCAGAATTTTGCATCTCTGTAGCATCATTAATTTTTAGTACAGCAAATCTTTTATCAATTGATTTATACACACCTAAAAAAGCAGATTGATTTCCATAGTTGTACTCCCAATAAGCAGGGCGACTAAACTTATAAATATAAGGCTGTGTAGCATTAAAAGTTTTATTTTGAACCTGAGCTTGGGTATTGTGCCATTCGTTATCCACCTTAGTAACCAATGGCATAGCTGTTTCTTTATCGTAATACAAATACTCACTTTCTATTTCCGATTGTTCCTTTTGTGTTTTTACTTTTGCTAAAACTCCTTTTTGATTGATTACTTTGTTTAGAACGTAGTAGTCGTCAATTGATTTTTGATATTTAAAATCTAAAAGAATAAAAGGCTCAATACCCAATAACCACAGAGGCTTAGTTGATAATTGAATATTAAAATTAATTAAATCTTTACCTCTTCCTTTACCTTTAGTTAAAAATCTAGGGTTTAATTCCGAAGAGTTTCTTCGAGCATCTAACCAAATATCGTAATCGAGTCCTAAAAATTCTTTTTCTGCTTTAAATTTCTCATCATCGATTCCAGAATGAAGAATAAATAATTCATTATCTAATCTTTTAATACTTTTAGTTTTACTATCTTTCATACTTTTAAAATTATTAGAATAATTTGGTTTGTATAAAATATCGTTTGACATTAAATATTCATATTCTTGTTTTGAAATCACATCTCCATTTCTAGTTTTTTCTTCAATAGATTTTAGTTTACCTGCCATATCATTACTCACCAAAGTATAACCTTGCGATATTGCATTAAAAGATCTTGATATTGAATTAAAAGGTAGATTAATCGCTAAATTCCTAGAATTAAACTGATTAGAAGTTGCAGTATGTTTTTTAATATTAGGAAAATCTTTAGCGGTAAAAAACTCATATTCGATTACTGGAGCTGTTGATAATTTAACAGAATTTTTAACAACATTTTCTGGAAAATCATTGCTTACTGTAATTTTTCTGTATCCAATTGAAGGGCTTGTAGTAAAATTATCCAAAGGATGTCCATTAATATATCTAGTATTTGCTTCTACCAACGGTAATCTTTCTTGATAATAATAAAGCTTATAAGTAGCTGTTTCTTCTCTACCTAACATAGGTTCATTAGCTACACCACTACTAATTTTAACTTTATTTTCTTCAATTGTGTAATCGTATTTTTGAATATATGAATAAGATTCTGGAGAGTCCTCTCCTTTCCAATTATCTTTTAATTCTACAGATTTTATTCGATATCCACCACCCTTTTTAAATCCATCAGGATTTTTTAAGCGTATCTTAGACCATCCATTTAATCGAATTCTATCCGCATAGCCTTCGGTGATTAATTGATTAGAATATCCAAACAAAAATGATCTTAACATTTGAGAAATTTTGAAAGGACTTACCCCTGATAACTCTCCTAAACGCCCAAAATAAATCTCTGAACGATTAGTTTTTATTTCGTTAATACCTGCAATTTTTATAGGATGTCTTTGTATTAAATTTGTTCCTAATGAAGTAACAATATGTGTAACTGAAAAATTAGGTACATCGGCTTCTAATCTTATCACACCATAATATTTATTATTTTTTTTAATAACTTTAAGATGATCTCTATATTTAAAATAATTTTTATCAGCATTGTGCACTTTAGACATTAATTCTAGATATCCATAATCTTTTTCATTATCTGCTAAGCTCAAACTCGTTCGCAACTTTACATAAGGTTTGATTAAAATTTGATCTTCGATTCCTTTGATAAATTTATCGTAAAATATATCTTTTAATATTGTTTCATCCGTTGTATGTTCGAAATATTTATTAGGTAGTTTAACTATTATATTTCTTTCGTTCATTAAATTTTCATAACTATAACTACCAGTTAAATCGTCATTTTTTGATACACTTCTGTTTGCTTTTTTCTCGATAATTTCTATTTCATCATCTTCAATATCATTTTCAACACTTATTATATCATACATCTGTAAAGCTTTTTCATCCTCCACATATGCATAATCTCGCATTTCGTAGTTAAAATTCATTGTTGCACCAGATGGTAATTTAATTTGTTTTAAACACCATGGAGCATTATCAATATAAGACCCCTCCTCTGTATATAAAAAATCTTGAAATGGGTAATTTTGATGAATTGGAATACCATTAACATTTCTATTCCATTTAAAATCTCCCCATCTATCTAAATTAGCTCTATCATATTTTGGATTTTCCTGATGATTATTTTCATCACCATATTTAAATTCATATTTATAATCTTGTCCTTTATTAGAGTTATAAAATGTAGAATATATTGATTCTAAAGTTAATTTACCAGAACCATTTTTATTAGATGGTTCTCCAATTACCAAAGAATAATTGTATTTGAAATGAATTGTTTGAACTAAAAGTCGATCGTTTGGATTAGAAGAATTATTTTTCTTTAAAAACAATTCTACTTTAACCAATTTTTTTAAAGGTTTGGCAGAAATATCTATTCCTCCTTCTAATTCATTTTTTACAGGATAACCATCTAATCTATAATCGTATTCAAAAACAGCAATATGCGTTTTTGTTTCAATTTCTTCAACATATTTTACCTCTTTTTCGCCATATCTATAAAACCCCATATCATCCCCGGATTCACCTTTTACCCCATCAATCACACTTACACCCGAATAAGGTGTACGCCATTTATAATTTTCGTGTGTTTTATGATACTTAAATTTTACCCAAGCACCAACATCATCATTTGTTGGACCATCGTTAGTTAAATCCTCATAATCTTGAGAGGTTATTAAACTTACAGGCCATGAAACGGCATACTCTGGTAATTCTGTAACATTCAACAACTCCATTCCCCTGTGGTACATACCCCTTTTTCTGGCTTTACCATAAGTTAAACTATTTCTTGTTAAACCACTTTTTATATTTCCATTTGGCAAAGATTTTTCAAATTCATTTACTTCTACCCCTTCTAAATTTCCATTATCTTCAAAATCTAATGAAAAAAATGCATCTACTCTTTTTTTGTTGTAAACCGGTTCACTGTAAGTATATATTAAACCGTTGGTTTCATATACATTAATTTCTGCAACATGATCTTTTCTTTTATTAAAAGATTCTGTAAGATTTAGAAGATTTGTAAAATATTCGTTTTTATTAGATCTACCATATTTTAAAGCTTCGGATGTTGTATGTTTTTGAACATAAGAATGTTTTTTGTAATCGGATTTAGAATTTAAACTTATGTTAAAGTTATCATCTCCATTTGAAGTTAAAGATTTTTTCATTTTTATCCATTTTTCAAAATCCGTATTAAACATATTCCTGTCTAAATTAAATCTTACAGCTTTATCTTTATTATATTCATTTAATAAATTTGCATTATTATGAACTTCATTCGATTTTACAAAATCAAATTGGGATTGATTTCTTAAAAGATTATTATTAATTGGAACAATTGTAGATTGATTAATTCCTAAATGAGTACCTTGATTATAAGCAAGATGACCACTAACTCCAACATCAATTTTAGCAGACAACTCTCCTCCGAAACGAATATTTTTTGTGTTCGACTCTTGTGTTGTTGGCGCCCAAACTTTTACATCTTTAGTTCTTGCCATAAACACTCCACCACTTCCTTGATCACTTTGAATAAAAATATCATTACCTGGTTTTCCTGTTGGTAAAAATTCGGTCCCTTTAAAAACAGGAAATGGATAATTTATGTAGTCTATATTTGCATCATTTGATTTATTAAAATCATATGTTAAACCAAATGATACCCTATTATAATTTGTAGATATAACTTTACTTTTAGTTATAGTTGTATTTATAGATCCTAACAAACCTTCATTTGTATGTTTCCTGATAAATTTTGAGAAACCACCTGTTCCTAAAGCCTTTAATCCCAACTGACCTGAATAACTTTTTGATTCAGTATTCATAGGCATTGAAATTGGATTTAAAAGTGTATTATATCCAGCGGAAAATCCAGAAGAGTATTTAGGGATGGATAAACCCACACCTGTAAAACCAGAAAATTGATTAACCGAAATCGAAGCTGCTATCATTTTATAGGGTATAGAATAACTTAAATCCACCCCTGATTTAGAATTAAACGATAACTTCACACCTTGATATTCTGGTAAATTAATCATGAAATTTAACCCACTATAATTATCTAAAAAAACTCCACCTGAAATATCTTTTTTACCCAGTGTTTTTTTCCTAATCCCCCAAAATTCATTGTTATTTAAAGAACCTAAATCATAAAAAGTCCCCTCATACGGTTTTACATGATTTTTATATTTAATCTTATCCCCATTAAAATCATCTGGGACACCTTGCACTTGGCGAGAAATTGAACCAATATTTAAGTTCCAACCAAAACCAACACAACTTGCAGTGTTTAACATTTTAACATTATCGGAATCGTAGCTTAAACTAATATCGTAACCAATACCAGCACCAGGAATACTTAATAAAGGAATGCTATAATTTAAAGCCCCATTATACATGTTAACGATTTCGGAAGATGCAGAGCTTGGCGAAAACTCTACTTGTTGTTCGCTATCAGTTGATGCGCTTACAATACTTGGAGTTACAATTTGATTTAAAAAAACAATTAATAAAAAGGCACTAATTTGTTTTTTACGCTTATTAATTTTAATGAAAATCATATATAGGAATGTTTAATTTTTTAACTGAAATCTTAAATAAAATTTTTCTTTTTTGATATTTACTACCTCTAACACATAAAATTGATTGGGGAAACAAACAGCATCAATATTTTGAATACTTAAAAGATTAGTCCCCTTTTGAATTGTTATTGGCTGATTAGCAAAAGACAAGACAACATCTCTTTTACTATCATAAATTGTATAATTTAAAGTATTAAAATTTTCTACATCATATTGCTCCAAATAACTAATATTTAAATCATTTGTAGCAACTACATACTCGTTATTTAACTTGCTTAACAATTTATAGTATTGTGGATTATTAGCTATATTGGTATTTACATTTATTTGAATGTCCTTATTGGCACTACATCCCTGCGAGCTAAAACCTACAACATTTAAAGTTACATTATTAGTGGGCGTTAAAGTTTGATTACTTAAACTTGGGTTAGAAAATAAATTTGAAGGACTCCATGAATAACTACTAGCACCTGAAACTTGTAACTGAATACTAGTACCTAAGTTAATAGTATTATTTAATGAAGGATTTACTGTAATATTTGGTAATGAATTTACTGTTATTGTCCAGGTTCCCGAGGATACTAAAGGTGTAGTATTACACATATTATCTTTTGCGTATCTTCTATAACTTGTTGTTGTAGTTAAACCTACTGGTGGTGTATAAGTGGCAGCTGTTGCTCCTGTAATTTCTGAACTATAATCATCCGCCGATGAACGCCATGAGTACGTTATTGCTCCATCCCCTCCACTTGCTGCTGTTGTACTTCCGATTAAACTTGGTGTTTCTCCGTAACAAATTGTTTCACCATTAGAACTTATTGTTCCTGATTTAAATATATTAGATATCGTAACAGTCCATGTCCCTGAAGAAACTGTGGGAGTTGCACTACAACTATTTACCATTTCGTATCTTCTATAACTTGTTGTAGTTGTTAATCCTGCTGGTGGCGTATAATTTGCCGCTGTTGCTCCTATAATTTCTGAACTATAATCATCCGCCGATGAACGCCATGAATAAGTTATTGTTCCAAATCCACCTGTAGGTTCAGATAAACTTTCGATTAATTTAGGAGTGCTACCGTTACAGATAGTTTCTCCTAAAGAACTTATTGATCCTGAAACATAAACGTCTCCAACAGTTACAGTCCAAGTACCAGAGGATACTACAGGAGTTGTATTACATGTATTATCTTTTGCATATCTTCTATAACTTGTTGTTGTAGTTAAACCTGTTGGTGGAGTATAAGTGGCAGCTGTTGCTCCTGAAATTGGAGAGATATAACCATCTGCAGATGAGCGCCATGAGTACGTTATTGCTCCATCTCCTCCACTTGCTAATGTTGTACTTCCGATTGAACTTGGTGTTCCTCCATAACAAATTGTTTCTCCGTTAGAACTTATTGTTCCTGAACTAAATTGACTTCTTACAGTTACAGTCCAAGTACCAGAGGATACTACAGGAGTT
>JACCEC010647797.1_pt1 | contig 17566 bp, 8 predicted proteins | sample 7450121 | NCBI WGS metagenome assembly JACCEC01 (sample SAMN15323455, study PRJNA562643) | freshwater metagenome | isolation source: river surface water | place: USA:Blue River Watershed | collected 2017-08-18 | reverse complement strand
AAGCCCTCTGGCCAGCCCACATGGCTTAGAAAAAACAAAGCCAAGTTCAACACCACCCCGACCACCGCCGCCGTGATGGCGGTGAGCGGCGCGGTGAATTTCAATTGACCCTGCGTGCTTTCAATCCAGGGACCGCCCGCCAAAATCAGAATAAAGGACGGCAAAAAAGTAAACCAGGTCACCACGCAAGCCGCCAAGGCTCCCGAGGCCACCAGCGTGTCTGGGCCCAGAACCTCTTTCGAAACACCGCCTAAAAAACCGACAAAGGCAACCACCATGATGAGTGGCCCCGGCGTGCTTTCGCCCAGGGCCAAACCGTCCATCATTTGCGGCGCCGTCAGCCATGCATACTGGTCCACTGCCCCCTGAACCACATAAGGCAGCACCGCATAGGCTCCGCCAAAGGTCAACCAGGCGGCCTTGGTGAAAAACCAGCCCATCTGAGTGAGCGTGTGCTCCCAACCCCAAGACATGGCCAACCCTGCCATGGGCAGCAACCACAGCAATGCACCCCATCCCAGCACGCGCACCAAGCCCTGCCAGGAAAAGCGCGCATGCAAAGGTGGTGGGGTTTGGTCGTCAACCCAAGCCGGCGCGTGTGCTTGGGTTTGGGCGCTTGCTTGGGGTGCAGAACCGCGCACATCCTGAGGGCGCCACCAGGCCAAGCCCCAACCCGTCAATGCGGCGCCAAGCACCACCCATGGAAATGGAATTTCCGCCACCGAGGTTGCCAGAAACGACAACAAGGCCACCAGCATCAAGGCCGGGTTGCGCAAAGTGCGACTGCCGATGCGATATGCCGCCTGCAACACGATGGCGGCCACGGCAGGCTTGATGCCAGCAAACAGCCCCGCAACCCAAGGCAGGTTGCCCCACACCACATAGACCCACGACAAACCGATGAGCATCGCCAGCGATGGCAAGACAAACAGGCTACCCGCCACCACCCCGCCCCAGCTGCGGTGCATCAACCAACCGATGTAGGTCACCAGTTGCTGTGCCTCCGGCCCTGGCAACACCATGCAATAGTTCAGCGCATGCAGGAAGCGTTTTTCTGAAATCCAGCGGCGCCGCTCGACCAGTTCTTGATGCAGCAGGGCAATTTGCCCCGCAGGCCCCCCAAAGCTGATGAAGCCCAGCTTGAACCAGAACGCCAGCGCCTCGCGAAAGGTAACCGGCGCCACAGGCTCCGATGGCATCATGCTCAGCGCTGGCCGTCGTGGACCGACACCTTGTCTTTGGTCAAGCCACCCAGGCGCGAGTGCACACGTCCGCCGGTGCCCATGACCAAGGCAAACAAAATCTCTTTGGGACGCGGTGCATCCTGAATGCCCACCTCGATGCTGTTGAAATGGCTGCGCACATAGCAGGCATGGATGTAATGCACAGGCACCATCAAACGGTAACCCGTGCCCGCCACGGCTTTGGCGGCCGGCACAATGGCCTTGGGGTCGCCCAGCACCGATCGCATGGCCCAGCCACCCGCTTCGTGCCACACCGCACCATGCTCCATTTCACCGTCCACGCCCACAATGGCGGCCTTGCTGTACACCTCGACGTTGTCACGGCCCAGGGTGTCGACCAGCTCTTGCGCCAAGGTGGTTCCTAAGGAACGCAACTCTGCCATGAAGGGCAGCAGGTCCGGCTCGTAACGTCCGGCGTAAGGGTTGCGAATGACGGCGCAGGCTGCGGCCATTTTGAGGGGCTCGGCCACCGCAGGCCCACCCTCATGGTAGGTGGTCTCGATGGTCAGGCTGCGTTTACGGATTTCAATCAGGGACATGGCGGTTTCTCCTTGCCCTGAATACTACACGCTTCGGCTCAGGCCAGCGCCTTCAGCAAATCATCGCGACGAATCGGCTTGACCAGCACATCGTCAAAGCCTGCCGCCAGAAACTCGTGGGTTTGTTGCTCCATACCGTGGGCAGTGTAGGCAATCAGGCGCACTTGGGCCCATGTGGGCGTTTGGCGAATCTGGCGACAGATGTCCACGCCGCTGACCTTGGGCAAAGAAATGTCCAGCAGCACATGGGTGATGGGCTCTTGGGCCATCAGCGCCATCGCTTCCTCGCCATTGCTGCATTCGTGAATGACATCGCCGAGGGCGCGCAGGATCATGCCTGGCAGCATGCGGTTTGTCATCACGTCGTCCACAATCAAGACATGGCGTGTCATGCTGCCCCCTCCCCCTGGCCAGGCAAGGGCAAGCTGAAAAAGAAAATGCTGCCCACATTGGGCGATGAATTGAAGCCCATTTCGCCGCCCATGAATTCCACCCATTTTTTGGCCAGCGCAAGGCCCAGGCCGGCGCCGGCATAGGGGGTGCGAATGTAATCCTCGTTCTGCCAGAAACGCTGGAAAACGGAGCTGTGCTTGTCCAAAGGAATCCCCACGCCCGTATCCTGCACAGAAAAAACCAGGCTGTGAAAAGGCGCGCGGTATTCAATGGCCACTTTCACCACTCCCCCCTCGCGACTGAACTTGATGGCGTTGTGCAGCAACTGCTTCATCACCTTGCTCAAGTGATTGCGGTCCAGCCAAACCGATGGCGGCAGGTTGGCATGGGGTTGCGGCACCAGACGCACATCCAGGGCCGCCGCTTGCGCGCGGTGCTGCACCAGCATGTCCAACAGCCACTCCGTGAGCGAAAAATGTGTGGGCATGTGCACCACCTGCCCCGCCTCCAATTGGCTCCAGTCCAGCCAGGCGTTGACCAAGTCCAGCAACTGGTTGCCGCTCTCAAAAATGATTTGTGACGGAAACCGAATCATGGGCTCCGTGGCGTTGTGGTAAATGTATTCCGAGTAGCCGATGATGTCGTTCAGTGGCGTTCTCAACTGTGGCGAAATCGCCGTCAAAAAATCTTTCTGCAAACTCAGGTTCAGCGATTCATCCTTGGCGCGGCCCACAGCGCGACGCCAAGCTTGCCACCAGCGAAGGCTTGAAAGCCTGGCCATCAGATTTGCAAAGCCCTGCGAATGGAAAACCCCAAGGAAGAAATGTTCAGCGGCTTTTGCAAAATATCGTGGACTGCACGCTCTTTGTAAGCCGCTCGCGAGAGGTCATCCACATGCCCCGAATACACCAACACAATGGGCTTGATCAACAAGCTGGGGCGCAGATAATCCAGCAACTCCCAACCTTGAACACCACCAATGTCGTGGTCCAGCAAAATCAAGTCAAAGGCCACCCGCTTGGACAGGTCGATGGCCGTGTGAACGCTGGCGGCTTGGTAAAACTTGATGTGCAGATCGAACGGCCGACAGGCCACCTCGGCAATTTTCAGCACGGTGCTGTCGTCGTCCACCGCTAAAAAATTAAAATTTGTTTTCACTTCGCGTGCTCTTGAACGGATGGTTTCGACCATTGGGACAACAACGATCGAAGTTTGGAAAAAGAAATCGGTTTGGCCATGTAATCGTTCATGCCACTTTGCATGGCTGCCTCAATGTCTTTGTCAAAGGCATAACCACTGAGGGCAATCATCACGGCGTGTTGACTGGGGCCCGCTTGCGCTCGAATGGCTTGTGCGGCTTCCAGCCCGGACATCACCGGCATGTCCACATCCATCAAGATGACGTCAAACGGCTGTGCCAAAGCCAACTGCAAAGCCGCCTGGCCATCGGCAGCTTCTTGCATCTGGTGCCCCTCTTTGTGCAACGCACGCAAAATCATTTGCCGGTTCATGTCCACATCGTCCACCACCAGCAAGCGCAGGGGCCGCACAAACGCGGCCACCTCGTGGCTGACCGTGCCTGAGGGCAAGTCCACACGGGGGAAATTCACATCGATTTCAAAGCGCGTTCCTTCGCCCAGCGTGGAGGCCACACGCACCTGGCCGTGCATCGCATCCAGCAAGCCTTTCACGATGGCCAGACCCAGCCCGCTGCCGCCAAAGCGCCGATACACCCCCGGGTCCAATTGCTCAAAGCGCTGGAAAAGTTTGCCAAGCGCTTGCGCTGACATGCCAATCCCGTTGTCTTTGACCTCGACCCACAAGCTGGCTTGATTGCCCTCAAGCCGCTTGAGCTTGACCGACAAAGCCACCGCCCCTTGCGGCGCGAATTTCATGGCATTCGACAACAGGTTATGCAACACCTGTCGCAAGCGGGTCGGGTCGCCCAGAATTTGAAAGCCCTCATCGGCATCCACCGCCACCCGAAAATCGATCCCGCGCTGCCGTGCCTCCACATGGTAGAGCGAGACACTGGACTCGATCAACTCACCGAGGCTGAAGGGGCGCACCTCGATCTGAATCTTGCCCACCTCGATTTTGGAAAAATCCAGAATATCGTTCAAGATGCGCGTAAGGGTCTGCGCCGTCTCCATGATCTTGCGCACATCTGCCTTGTGGCCTGCATCGGTCAATTCTTCGTACAGGTTTTGGGTGAAGCCCAAAATGCCATTCAAGGGCGTGCGGATTTCATGGCTCATGGTGGCCAGAAACTGCGACTTGGCTTTGTCGGCCATCTTGGCCTGTTGCTTGGCCAGCACCAAGTCCGACACATCCACCGCCACGCCCTCCCAGGTCTTGCGACCGTTGGCTTGCAGCCGCGCATGGCCGTTGGCCCGCATGTGACGCTGCACACCATCCTCCCCTTGCACCTGGAACACCACATCCAGCATCGATTGCTCTTTCACCTGGCGCCAAATTTCTTGCCCTTTGGCTTGCCGATCTTCTGGATGCAATCGCTCAAAAAATGCCTCTGCGGGCAAAGGCATGTGCGACAAGTCCAAGCCCAGGTAGTGGGTCGCCGACGGTGTCAGGTAGGTGAAGCCGTAGCGGTTGTCGCGCATCAACTCCAGGCGAAACAAAATGCCGGGGAAGCTCTTGGTCAAGCCCGTCAAGTTCTGGCGCAACTCGTCAAAGGCATGGGCCAGGACACGCTCGCGCGCATCCATTTTGCGCAGCAAGCCATTCAGTGCCTGTGCCAGGGCCGGCAAAGCCACATCGCCTTGCACAACGGACAGTGGCCTGGCCATCTCACTGGGCTTGCCCGTCACTCTGTGATGAATCTCTGCCGCCAGTGCGTGGTCATGGCAACGCCACTGCCAGCGCTGCAGGCTCCAGGACACAAACTGCACCCCCATCCAGAGTGCGGCCCCAGTCAGCCATGCCCCAGACGATTGCTGCCATGCCATGACCAGGCAGAGCGCAGCGCCCACTGCCAAAATACTGGCATGCACCCAACGAAGCCAGCGAAGATTATCAAAGACTGTCAGATGCAAAATGAATTCAGGGCCATGCTCAACATCATTTTGAGAATAGTCTCAAATTTCACTTTTTTAGTAATTTACAGTCGGTACTTGCGTGCGCGAAACTGTCAAAATTTCTCCATGGAAACACTGAATGCGTCTGTCCTCAGAGAATTGAAAACGTTCATGAATACCGATGAATTCATTGGATTCATGGATGAAGCACATCAAAAGTTGCACCAACAAGCACCTGCTTTGCTTGGGTGCATCGCCGAAAAAAAATGGGACGAGGCACGCCGTCTGGCGCATCGCCTCAAAGGCACGCTGGGAAGCTTGGGTTGCGACAAGCTGTTTTCTGCCCTGCACAGTTTGGAGGAAGGACTGCGCCAAACACCGCCGCTCCTACCGCAGGCTCAGGACATGGCAGAACTTGATCTCACCATCCAGGCCACATTGCAAGCGCTACAGCAAGCCTATGCCCTTGAACCAGCAGCGACTGACAAATCCACTTCTTGGCTTTAAAAAAACAGACAAAGCCAGAATTGATTTCATGAGGATGTCACAATCTTGGCGTCATTTTGCAATTTGTTGATGAAGGTTGCGCGTTGCAGTTGCATCAAGCCTTGCCTGACACGCTCTTTGGCTTCCTCGAAATTAGGCGCGGCATAAGGACGCGTGTCGTTCAGTCGAATCACATGCCAGCCGCTGGACGTCTGAATCGGTGCCGCAGCAATTGCGCCTTTGGATAAATTGACCACCACATTCGAAATCAATGGCACGATTTGTTCGGCCAACAACCACCCCATGTCACCGCCTTGCTGTTTACTGGGGTCCAGCGACATGTCACGGGCAACCCCTTCGAAGCGCTCCCCCTTCTTCAAGCGTGCCATGGCCGCTTTGGCATCTGCCTCGGTGGCCAAAACAATGTCACTGATTTTGTACTGCTGAGCACCCGCCAGCAGCCGGACCTGGCGCTCATACTCCTTGCGAACATCATCTGTGCTGATGGGATTCTTTTCCATGTGATCTGCCAGAAGCAATTCGGCCAGAAAATTTTGTCGCAGCAACAACAATTGATTTCTAGCTTCTTCAGACCGATCCAACCCGCGCTTGACAGCCTCTTGCGCCAACACCTCGCGAATCAACAATTCATTTCGAATCGCTTGTCGCAACTCGACAGTGTCTTGAATGTCTTGTCGCGTGTTGTTCTTCACGACTTGCTCCAGCAAGGCCGCTGGAACCGGCACACCATTGACGATTCCCACATTGGATTGCGCGCTTGCCCCCAGGCAAACCGCCACCCCTGCTGAACAAACCCACCACTGCCATACCTTTTGATGAACCCTCATTTCGATTCCTTCCTCAGTTGCTTCTAAAGTCGAGCGTCAAGTTCCAAATTTTTCCATCGACCTGCACGGTGATTTGGATGGTTTCCACACCGAAAGGCACGGCACGGACAATGAACACTTGATCTAACGGGTCAAAACTCAGCCAAGACGGCAATCCGGAGACATTCACCGTGGCCCTGTTCAGGCCCAACAGTTCACGAGGCATTGGAATTTGAATGGATTGCCCTGCTGCTGGCAAAGTTTGGTTGACCGCCAGCGTGGCCACACCCACGGTGTTTGCTTGAGGTGGCGCAATGATGGTCAATCGCCCTTGCGTGACGATGCTTGGGGCAGATGCAAGCACAGGGACTGCATTTGGCTTGGGTTCCAGAGGCACATACGCTTGTGCCCATTGCGCAATCAACGGCACAACGGGCGGCGCAGCCAAAATGCTCAATTGCCCAGACTCCAAGCTCAGACTGTAGTTTCTTGCCGCCAAACCCTTGGGTTGAAGGGTGTAGGTGCCAACATTCACGGCCCCTTGGCTGGTTCCACCGTAAGACAAAATCCCAGCCAGCATTGCTTGCGACTCACCCGCCACAAAACCAATGTAGGTCACGCCATTGCCACCGTTGTAAGCCATGCCGTCATAGGTCCGTGTGTCATTGTTTGCAACGATGCGCAAAGCCTTGGGGGTGATGTCTGCCAGCAAGCCTGCGGGTTGAATCAGGCTGTAATTGCCAGCATCTGCGCCGCTCAAGGCATAACCTGTTGCGGTCACAGGCTTGGCCGTGCCCACGTCTTTTGAATCAAAGCTTCCGACGGCATCTGTTTTCACCAGCGTCACGCTGTCACGGCCCAACACCTCGATGCCCCCACCGCTGAGCAGCGCAAAGCGCGTGCCATCGTAGACTTTGCTGGCTGCTGTCACACCTGCAACGGTTAACTTGGCCGGCGTGATGGTGCCCGTTGCTGGCACCCGTGTGACTTCATAGTTGCCACCATCATTGCCGTCGTTCAGCACAAACCCGCTGTTGACGTTCAATGTGCTTGCACCCGTCCCTTTTGCATCTTTGCTGGCAAACGATTGGCTCAAACCAGTCAGTGTGTCGTTTTCAAACAGCTTGCTGTAGTTTGGCAATGCATTAGAAACAGGGGTTCCGTTGTAGGCCCGACTGTCCGTTGTGGCGCTGATCGTCAAAGGTGCTTTGGTGATGGTCAAATTAGCCGTTGTTGGCAAGGTGTAGTTGTCAGCGCTGCCATTGGTCACGGAGATAGCCAATCCGCTCAGAGGTCGATTGCCATAGACCCCCACATTGGGCGATGGCGTGTTGGCCGAGCCGGCAGTCAAACTCACCACTTCATTATTCAATGCGCCGGTCACGTTAAAGTCTTGGTAGGTGAAAAGGGTTGTACCGTTGTAGCGGCGTGATCCTGTGATGGCCAGCAAGTTGAGTGCTTGGGCCGTGATGTTTGCAGTCGTGGTTGGATTGACAAGGGTGTAATTGCTGTTGCTCAATGCCAAGCCTGTCACTGTGACAGTTTTACCGGTGCCTACGTTCGGATCTGAGAAGTTGGCAGTGGCGTTTGATTTCACCAGCTCGACGGTATCTCCAGCGTAATATCTGTTGTCGTTGCTTGAACGTGCATCGCCTATTAAAGTGCCATAGCTGGTGATGGTTGCGGTCGTGGTGGCGTCGTACACCTTGTTGTTGGCGGTCAAGCTGCTCAATGTCAGCGTCTTGGCTGCTATCACCAGGCTACCCATTGTGCTTCCGCCGCTGACCAGTTGGTAGTTTCCTGAAGCTGCTCCGCTTAGGCTGTTCAACGTATCTAGGTAAGTTCCGGCATTCGTGCCGCTGGCAGGAGTTGCTGCACTCAGGCTTACGTTGCCTATATCGCTTGCGATCACGCCTTTTAAGGTGTAAGTGTTGTTCGCACTCTGTGGGCTCGCGTTGTACGTGACGTTGGTTGTGCTGCCAATGTAATTTAGCGACTTGGCCGCAATCACCAGGCTGCCTAGCGTGTTTCCGCTGCTGGCCAGCTGGTAGTTTCCTGAGGCCGTGCCACTCAAGCTGGTCACAGCATCTTGATAAGTCCCGGCATTCGTACCACTTGCAGAAGTAGATGCACTTAGGCTCACGTTACCGATATCGCTTGCGATTACCCCTGCTAGCTGGTACGTGTTGTTCGCGCTCTGTGGGCTCGCGTTGTACGTGACGTTGGTTGTGTTACCAATGTAATTCAGCGGCTTGGCCGCGATCACCAGGCTGCCTAGCGTGTTTCCGCTAATTGCCAATTGGTAGTTCCTTGAGGCTGTGCCGCTCAAGCTGGTCACAGTATCTAGGTAAGTTCCCGCGTTCGTACCGCTTGCAGAAGCAGATGCAGTCAAACTCACGTTGCTTAAGTCACTCGCAATCACGCCCGTCAACTGGTACGTGTTGTTCGCACTCTGCGGGCTCGCGTTGTAGATCACATTCGTTGTACTACCGATGTAGGTCAGCGGCTTTGCTCCTATCACCAGGCTGCCGAGGGTGTTTCCGCTGCTTGCCAGTTGGTAGTTCCCTGAGGCCGTGCCTCTCAAGTTGGTCACCGCATCTAGATAAGTGCCTGCATTCGTACCAATGGCAGGAGTAGCTGCACTTAGACTCACGTTACCAATATCGCTTGCGATTACCCCCGTCAGCTGGTACGTGTTGTTTGCGCTCTGCGGGCTCGCGTTGTACGTGACGTTGGTTGTGCTGCCAATGTAATTCAGCGGCTTGGCCGCTATCGCCAAGCTCCCAGGTGTATTTCCGTTGCTGGCCAATTGGTAATTTCCTGAGGCTGTGCCACTCAGGTTGCTCACTGTGTCGTAGTATGTCCCTGCATTCGTACCGCTAGCTGCGGTGAAGGCGCTCAGACTCACATTACCAACATCGCTCGCGATGACCCCTGTCAACTGGTAGGTGTTGTTCGCACTCTGCGGGCTTGCGTTATAGGTCACATTCGTTGTACTACCAATGTAGGTCAGCGGCTTTGCCGCTATCACCAGGCTGCCTAGCGTGTTTCCGCTGCTGGCCAGTTGGTAGTTTCCTGAGGCCGTGCCACTCAAGTTGGTCACAGTATCTTGATAAGTCCCGGTATTCGTACCACTTGCAGAAGTAGATGCACTTAGGCTCACGTTACCGACATCGCTTGCGATTACCCCCGTCAACTGGTACGTGTTGTTCGCACTCTGCGGGCTCGCGTTGTAGGTCACATTCGCCGTACTCCCGATGTAAGTCAGCGGCTTTGCTGCTATCACCAAGCTGCCCAGCGTATTTCCGTTGCTGGCCAGTTGGTAGTTTCCTGAGGCGGTGCCGCTCAAGTTGGTCACCGTATCTAGGTAAGTTCCAACGTTCGTGCCGCTTGCAGATGTAGATGCACTCAAAATCACATTGCCAACATCGCTCGCGATGACCCCTGTCAACTGGTAAGTGTTGTTCGCACTCTGCGGGCTTGCGTTATAGGTCACATTCGTTGTACTACCAATGTAGGTCAGCGGCTTTGCCGCTATCACCAGGCTACCCAGCGTATTTCCGCCACTTGCCAGTTGGTAATTGCCCGAGGCGGTGCCACTCAAGTTGGTCACCGTATCTAGGTAAGTTCCCGCGTTCCTACCACTAGCTGCGGTAGATACGCTCAGACTCACATTGCCAACATCGCTCGCGATGACCCCCGTCAACTGGTACGTGTTGTTCGCACTCTGCGGGCTTGCGTTATAGGTCACATTCGTTGTACTACCAATGTAGGTCAGCGGCTTTGCCGCTATCACCAGGCTACCCAGCTTATTTCCGCCACTTGCCAGTTGGTAATTGCCCGAGGCGGTGCCACTCAAGTTGGTCACCGTATCTAGGTAAGTTCCCGCGTCCGTACCACTAGCTGCGGTAGAGGCGCTCAGACTCACATTGCCAACATCGCTCGCGATGACCCCCGTCAACTGGTAAGTGTTGTTCGCACTCTGCGGACTCGCGTTGTAGACCACATTCGTTGTACTACCAATGTAGGTCAGCGGCTTTGCCGCTATCACTAGGCTACCGAGGGTGTTTCCACTGCTGGCCAATTGGTAGTTCCCAGATGCCGTGCCGCTCAAGTTGCTCACCGTATCTAGATAAGTTCCCGCGTTCGTGCCGCGAGCTGCGGTGAAGGCGCTCAGACTCACGTTGCTTAAGTCACTCGAAATCACACCCGTCAAATGGTAAGTGTTGTTCGCACTCTGTGGGCTCGCGTTGTACGTGACGTTGGTTGTGCTGCCAACATAGGTCACCGTCTTGGGCGCTACTGTAAAACTCCCGTTATTCAGCGACGTATAGCTAAATCCTCCGCTGGCAACGCCTAACGTGGCAAATGTATAGGCATAAGTTCCAACACCCGCGGCCAGTGTGTTCCCCGATGAGGCTATGCTCGGTATGGTACTCATTGAATCATTGGATTCATTGCTTGCATAAACCCCATAGCTATTTCCGCTACCAAAGGCAGGTCCAGTCAAGCTGTATGAAATTTGACCCGACAGGCTAATGGCAGGATCACCATAAGTTTTACTGGCAGCCGTAGTTGAAGCTGTCACAGTTCCGCCGCTGACACTGAACACGTATCGGTTACCCGCGCTAACACTGATGGGTGGCAGGCTTAAATAAGTACTCCCCCAAAGTGCTTTAGAACCACTGATCAGGCCATTAAATGTATTTGACGAAGGGTCTGCGCTGTAAATAACCCACCGCTTTCCGTTTCCAGTTGCACTTAATGCAGTGTTTCCAGCGTTGTTAGTGAAATTTCCGCTAGCCGATAAAACAATATCGTTTGCTGTACTGCTCACAGAGGCGCCGGCACTGAGCGTCAAGTTGCCAGTGATGGTCGCCAGCACCGAACCCGATCCGCTGACAACATTCGCAATGGTGGTGTTTGCCGTTCGGTTGAAAATCAGACTTGAGTGATTGGTGACCCACCCAGAACCTAAAGCTCCGGTCGAACCACCGCTTCCTACTTGTAAAGTTCCGCCACTGATGGTGGTACCCCCACCGTATGTATTGTCACCACTGAGCATGAAGGTCCCTGCGCCCACCTTCATCAGCGAACCGGCTACGCCACTCAAAATTCCTGCGTAATGGGTATTTGAGTCGTTATTGCCAACCCTCAAAACAACCCCAGCAGAGGGGGTTGCACTGTTGGTCAGCGAAAGCGCGCTGCTTCCAGACAATCCGCCCAGTGTCGCTTCCGTCAACCCTCCAAATGAAAAACCACTGTTGGTCAAATTCAGCGTGCTGTATTGCAAAGCCAGGGGATTGGCCAAGATCAGCGAGCCCCCGGTGATGTTGGTCGTTCCGCTGAAACTGTTGGCGCCACTCAACATCAGCGTGCCACTCCCCGATTTGGTGAGACTGCCCGTTGTTGAGGCACTGGCTCCACTCATGGTGAGCACGGAAGACGCACTTGTCACCTCTATTGTTGACATGGTGCCTGGCATCAGCGTGAAAGCCCTGTTAGTCGATGCTGTGGTCCCCGTGGCTGTGTACTGCAAGGTACCACCATTTAAAACCAAGTTGCCGGCGTCAGCTGAAGCCTGTCCAAGATTCCCAGCTACCCCGCCTGCGTTGATCGTCGCAACACTTAGCGTCCCCGCAGTAAGGGTGGTGACGCCTGTGAAGGTGTTTGTTCCCGACAGAGTCAGGGTGCCGGCTCCAGCTTTGGTCAGCGAAAGCAGATTGCTAGCACTTCCGTCTTTGATAACGCCTGAGAAAGTTGTGTTTGTTGAAGATGTGACCGTCAGCGTGGCTGAAGCGCCAGTGTTGGTAATGATGCCGCCGCCATCCAGTGAACCAATGCTGTTTGAATTACCTCCAAGGTCAAGGGTGGCGCCAGCGCTCACAGTCATGGGTGCATTGGCGCCGAAAGCTGAGCTTGATCCGGCTTTCAGCGTAGCGCCGCTGACCGTAGTGCCACCGGTATAGGTATTGGCGCCTGACAAGGTGGCAGTGATGTTGCCTGAGAAATTAATCGCAACCTTGCCTTCGCCGGATATCTTATTTGCGAAGACTCTGCTGTAACCAGTCTCTATATAAGTGATTAACCCATTGTTTATAAATTCTCCAGATCCTTTGAAAGCTTCGTTAGCGTTAGCGCTACTGCTTCCAATTTGGACCCTGGCATTTTTTTCGATAGTCGTCGTACCCGTATAGGCAGAAGCGCCATTTCCAACACTGATGAAAAAGAGAGTGCCTGAACCTTTGACAACCAGATTACCACCAGTCCCAGAAATTTTTCCATTGAATCGCGTGCTACGTGTGTCACCTTCTTCATTTGTTGCAAAGGTATTCACAGTGAGCGTTGCGGTTCCTAGAGTCAATGACGACGTACCCGTCTCCATCCTCAACAATCCAATTTCTGTGCTGAAATTATTAAGGTTGAGAACGGCGCTGTTCCAAACAACGACGTTTGAGGCATTTCCCAATGCACTCGCTGTTAACGCGCCATTTGAGCCGACTCCTGCAGTGAGCGTGCCTCCAGTTACTCTTGTCAAGCCTTGGTAAGTATTTAATCCTGACAAAGTCCAATTACCAGTTCCTACCTTATCGATACCAGAGATTGCGTTGCTGCCAATTGCAGTTGCCGTCCTTAAATTGGTCGTTGAAGCGCTGGAATCGGTCAGCGCCAACGGCGCTCCACCAGAAATGACACCGGCATAAGTTGTCGTTGAGTTGTTACTACCAGCAGTTAAAAATCCCGAAGCGCCGAGCACAACATTGCCACCTGCAGATCCTCCGCCAGCAAAAGAACCAATCGCAACGCGATAACCCCCTAGGCTCAATGCAGCAGTAGCGTCATCGGCCATTGTCACAGCCGAGTTACTTCCGAACGCTGAAATGTTGCCTGCCGTGAGCGTTCCTTTTGTCACCTGTGTAGGTCCGCTGTAGGTATTGGAAGCCGACAAAACAACGGTACCTGCACCTGTTTTGGTCAGACCCCCTGAGCCAGAAACTGCGCTACTGGAACCACCGCTGATGACGCCTGCAAGGATTCCGCTTCCTGAAGCCGTATTGAGCGTCAGCAAGCCACCATTTGTGCTGATCGCGCCTGAGGCGTTACCGCTGATATTGCCCCCGTTGGCATTCAGTGTGACGTTCAGTACGCTCGAGGACGAACTGATCGCGGCATTGACAATGATGTTACTGTCAGCCGTCAGGGTTAACAACGCAGGTGTGATGGATGTTTTTGCAATCGGCGAGCTGACGGTGATGTTGCCCGCACCCGATCCTGCCGCACCTGCGTTGGTGGTAGTCACAGTCACGCTGGTGCCCAGATTGAGCGCCCCAACAATGGTGGAAGCCATGACCGTAGTAGAGCTTGAGACATTTGAATTGGGCGCATAGGTGCCAGCGTTGTAGGTTGCATCCAAATCAGTGGAAGTGATTTCGACATTCGCAGGATCTAACAACCATTCACCGCCTTTCCCATTTGGTGCGGCAGTACTTATCTTGGCAGTCTCGCTCACACCCAAATGGGATGCCGAAGTCTCAATAAACCCCCCATCCCCCCCCAACACCCCCCCCTTCGCACTGATGCTGCTGCTCACCCGCGTCACGCTCTCAGGGTTGTTCAAATCCGCAATCAGTGTGATGTGGCCGCCCTGCCCCGCGCTGCCAGGCGCGGCATCGGCTTGCATGCTGCCACTGTGGCTGATCTGGTCGGATGCGCGCAGCAGGATGCGCCCGCCCTCTTTCACCAAGCCACTGGCTTGCAAGCTGCCTGTGTTGTTCACAATGCCGCCTTGCAAACGGCTGGCCGCCTGGGCCGACAAAATGATCAGCCCGCCAGGCGCCTGGACCGCGTTGCCGTTTTCCACCAAGGCCTTCATGGTGGCAGGCGTCACCACCACATTGGACAGCAGCCCCTTGCCATCGAACTGCAAGGTGTACGCTTCGCCGGCAGCCAGTGCCACTGTGCCCATTTGCGCCACCACCACGCCGTTGTTGCGCACCTCGGGGGCCAGCAGCGCAATGTAGCCGCCAAAACTGGCCTTGAGTTGCCCTTCGTTCACAATGCGGCCGGTGGCGCCGTTACGCACCAGGGTGTTGCGCCCGGCCATGAAGTCTTCATTGCTCAGGCTGTGGGTGGTGGCCATGAGGCCGCCCACTTCCACGCTGGCACTGGGGGCAAAGTAAGCCCCTGCAGGGTTGACCAGAAACACTTGCCCCGGTGCGGTGATGCGCCCAAAAATTTGGCTGGGGTTGTTGTCCAGCACGCGGTTCAGCGTGACGCTGCTGCTGTTGGGCTGGTTGAAATTGACTTGTGCGGCCGACCCCACGTTGAAGCTTTGCCAGTCGATGGCCGCACGCTGGCTTGTTTGGTCAACATTCATCACGGCGGCGCTTTGGCTGATGGCCACTTGACCCGCGACCACTTGTCCGCCCGTGGGCAATTGGGTGGGCACGGGAGCCACTGCCCAAGCCATGGGTGTCAGCACAAAAGCCAGCAGCACCGAGCGCAACGTGCCACCCACCACCGAGGTGCTAGAGCCATGCGACTGGGCCAGCTCGGAGACCACCACCCATTGCTGGGTGGCCTCCTGCCAGACGATGCGGTACTGCTTGTTCACCTGACCGGCCCCATCACAACGCGAAGGGCACACTGGCTGACAGCCAGTAGCGGTTTCGGATCAGGCTGCCATCCTGGTCGGTGCCCGTGTTGGACGGGTTGGGGTTGTTGCCAATGCGGCGCGCCCAACTGAACTTGATGCGCGCATGGCCTGGCAACTGCATGCTCCAACCCAAGCCAGCGCCTTTGAGCGCATAGGTGTTGAGGGCGGTGGCAGACGCGTGGTCACGCAGCAAGGTCACCTGGCCCCAGTCATAAAAGCCCAGCAAGGTGTCAGTGGGGGTGGCACGCCAGCGCAGTTCAAGGTTGGCCACTTGCCCTTGGGCACCCACCCCTTCACTGCCGGGGTAGGCCCGAACGCCGTTCTCGCCCCCCAAGGTGAACTTCTCGGAAGAGTCCAGGTTTTTGCTGGCCCACTGGCCATTGAACGCCGCGTAGGCCTCCCAGCGCGAAGCGATGGGCTGCACGCGGGTCACTGAATACTGCGCTTTGCCAAAGCGGCCCGCGGTTTGCGCGCCTGCCGCATCCCGGCTTTGCGTAGGCGAGCCGTTCAAGTTCAACTGGCCTCGCACCCATTGCAGGCTGGCCGTGCTGAAGCCCGCCCATGCATCGTTGGCGTTGGCAGACAGGCCCGCGCCCAGCAAGGTGCTTTTGTATTGGCTTTCGTTGGCGCCATTCGCCTGGTTGTCAAAGCCTTTGCGCTCCACTTGAAAGTTGGCAAAAAGGTTTTGCAAAGGGGAGCGCAACACCGGGTAACTGGCGGACAGGCCCAAGGTGTTGGCGGTGCCCTGAGCATTCGAGGCCACAAACTCGGGCGCCGCCAGGCGATAGCTCAGATGGGCGTCGTACAGGCTCAAGCGCCAGCCGCGGTAACCCAAGGGCCAACTGACTTCGCCGCGCAAATAGGTGCTGCCATCTGTTCTCAGAGCAGTGAGGGTGGACTGGTCACCACGGCCCGTGAGGTTGCTCAACCTGAAGTTGGCCAAGGCTCGCTCGCGCCCCGTGGAGCGCGCACCTGCGTTGTCCAAAAGGATGTCAGCGGTTTTCATGGCCTGGCTGGTCACCTGTAACACCACATCGCGCGAGGGTTTTTCGGCGGTCCACTCAGCCAGGCCTCCTTCGATGCGCACCCCGGGCAGATCTTTGACCAAGAGCAACGCGCGATCGAGGGCTTGAATGCGCAAGGCTGCGCCCTGTGCATGGTGAGCCTCGAAAATTTGCCGAATGTGGTCTTGGTTGCGACGCTGCTGAGGGTCGCCCAGCAAGACCAGCTCCCCCAGGGTGGCCTCGACAATTTGCAAAAGGACATCGCCTTCGGTGACATCTTGCTCAGGCAGGGAGACATCGGCCATCCAGCCGGCGTCGGCATAGGCTTGTCTGACTTTGTCTGCGACCGCATAAAGTTGAGCGGTGCTCAAATTTTGCAAGCTGCGGTCTTGGAGCAATTGCGTCAGCACTTCGCTCGAGAGCAAGGTATTGCCTTGAAAGAGGAAGCGGCGAACAAAAACCGTTGTGTTGTCTTGGGCGTCGGGGATGCGCGACACGCTGTCGGCGCCCTTCAACCCACTGCGCGGCACCCATGGCGCGGATCGACCGCGTTCTATTTGCAGTTGCAGTGCGCCGGCATCAGGGAGACGAAGATTGGTTTGGGCCAAGACAGTGTGTCCCATGCATAAGCACCCGAAGAGTGCGCTTAAAAAAGCAGGTCGCGAACAAACAATGTGTGGATACATCCTTACCAATACCGAAGCACAATCGCAAAGAAGTCATTTTTTTGAAAGTGAACGCCTGCCGAACAAAGGGCATTTCAGTCGCCACTCAGCGCATTCTATCTCTGAAATGAATACTTTTGTAACTTTTACAATATAGATTGAATACTAATTGTTAATTACAAAATATGAAAGCGCTAATGATGAATACCTCCCCCCTAAGGTATTCTTTTAAAAAAAAAGAAAAGCCCATAAGTACGCTTATGGGCTTTTTCGGGGGGCTGAAAAAACTTCAGGACTGAAGCTCTTTCTCATGCATCCAGGCCGCATGCTTGGGCGCCCGTTTGGTCTGGCTCCACTCCTCCAGCATGTCCCACTTCACCTCGTCCAGCTTTTTGTACATCTCGGGCGTGCCGGTGTTGCACGCCAACTCCAGGCGGTGGCCATTCGGGTCAAAAAAGTAGATGGATTTGAAAATGGTGTGGTCGGTCACGCCCAGCACGGGTATGCCGGCCGCTTGCAGTTTGGCTTTGGTGGCCTCCAGGGTTTCCAAACTGTCGACCTCAAAGGCGATGTGCTGCACCCACTCGGGCGTGTTGGTGTCGCGCCCCATGGCGGGTGAATTGGGCAGCTCGAAAAACGCCAGCACATTGCCGCCACCGGCATCGAGGAACAGGTGCATGTAGGGGTCGGGCGCGTGGGTGCTGGGCACATGGTCTT
>JACCEC012828735.1_pt1 | contig 17570 bp, 34 predicted proteins | sample 7450121 | NCBI WGS metagenome assembly JACCEC01 (sample SAMN15323455, study PRJNA562643) | freshwater metagenome | isolation source: river surface water | place: USA:Blue River Watershed | collected 2017-08-18 | reverse complement strand
GTTTAGAATCAGATATTTCTTTTCTGTGTTTTTATTGTATTCTTTAATAATGTCTTCTTGAGACATACTGTTTATCTTCCCTACTCTATTTTTTATTGATTCCCAATTTTCGTATTCCTCTTTTTTTATCTTTTTAATCTCCTCTTTAGATTTGGCTTCCTCTTTAGATTTTTTGTTTAGGTTGTCACTGAAGAGATTGTCTACCGGCTCTACTTTTCTTTCTTTTTTAACAGGAGATTTTAGTTTTGTACCAATTTTAAGAGAATTTGGATTTTTCCCAATAGCTTCTTTGTTGAGGTCGTAAAGCTCCTTCCAATTTTTTACACCTAACTTTTTTGCAATCCCTGATAAAGTATCGCCCTTTTGGATAACATATTCAGACTCGTTAAGATGTAAATTGGATAAAAAATCCTTATAATTTAGAATCATTTTTGTTTTTTATTATATATCTATTATGTTGGAAATGCCAATTCTTATTTGGATATATAATCTATGATCCTGTCCTATGAAAATTTTATATCTGAAAAAAATAACCCATGTTGGAAGGGATATAAGCAGATCGGGACAAAGGTTAAAAACGGACGTAAGGTTCCAAATTGTGTTAGGGTTAATGAGGGTGAAGAAGTTTCAGAATCCTTTGATAGACCTTCTTTTTATTTAGAGTACTATAAAAATCTATCACCTTCAGATTTTATCGTTGAAAAATATGGCGATTCGATTCTGATCCAGATTAAGAATCCTTTGTAATAGTATGTAAAATGAGAAATATATTTTTCTTAATTTCTTTTTTATTCATATCTTTTGAATCTTTTAGTCAGTGTGCTGGTGTGCAAAGTTACACTTTAAATCCTGTACCTCCTTCTAATGGATATTTGCCAGGAACTGTTGTTTCTGTTTGTTACACTATGAATGGGTGGCCTGGACTTAATGTTGGGTCTAATTGGCTGGAAGGATTCGATATTAATCTTGGGCCTGGATGGACAAACCTAGTTCACTTTGGACCTCCAAATAATTGTCAGGGTGGAGCAGGACAGTGGGTTTGGGTTGTTAATAATTTTACTCCTTCTGGATTAGTCGGGCCTGGATGGTTTTTTGATTCTGGTATTAGTGGACCTTTAAATGGGAATCCTTCCGATGATTGGGGAGATCAAGGATCTTGCTTATGGACTTTTTGTTTTCAAGTAACTGTTGCTAATGTTTGTAGTCCACAAAATCTTTTAATTCAAGTGACAGCTGGTGGAGATGGCGATTGGGGTAATTGGATAAATCCTGCTTGTCCGACTACACCTTTTACGATTTATAATGGATCTATTAATGCTCAATTACCTGGATCGTTTGTAATATCACACAATTAAAATAAATAAGATATGAGAAATCTATTTTTTGTCATCACATTTTTTCTACCCAAATTAATTTTCGGACAGCTAACAACATTGAATCCCGATACAGTTTGTTATCAAACTCCTGGATCAATTTATCAGGTTCCTGTTACTCCTGGTCTTGCTTACAATTGGACAGTTTCACCTCCTGGGATTTTAATTGCCGGGCAGGGATCTAATACTATCCAGGTTGATTGGTCTGGAGCTAATCCAGGATTGATTCCAAACGCCATACAGGTTCAAGCTACAAACGCAGCAGGATGTTTAAGTCCAGTAGTAACTTTAAATGTTTTTATTTACCAAGTCATTATTAACATTACTGCAATTTCAGATCTGTGTGAGTCTGGTAATTGTGTGAATTTGACTTCTAATATACCAGGAGGCACGTGGTTAGGAGTTGGTGTCAATGGTAATCAATTTTGTCCATCAATGACTGGAATTGGAAGCTTTGGAGTTACATATACATACACAGATGCTGGATGTACTTTCGATAATACAATTAGCGTGAATGTTGTAGCACAACCCCAGATTTTACCTATACAACATAATTGATATGAACAAGATACTATCGTTTTTGTTTTGTTTAACGAGCTTTTTTGCTTACCCCCAAGATCAAATAGTTGAACTGTGTGAAGATAGTTTAAAACAATTTATTTACTTTTCTCCTGGAACTCCAAATTGTGAATACAACTGGTCTGTTTATTACAAAGGAAGCTTAATTAAGACATATAAAGGAGAAAAACTAGAATTGAATTATCAGAAAGCCGGTGATTATAGACTGGAGGTTTTTAGTGAAAATGAGCTGTGTCAATCTGAATCTGAAGAATATGAGGTGCAGGTAATCGGATGCCGTATGCCTGCGGTTTATATACCGAATTCATTTACCCCTAATCGTGATGGATTAAATGATATATGGATACCTAAATACTCTTATATTGAATCCCTTAATTTGGAAATCTATAATAGATGGGGACAATTATTTTTTCAGACAAATCGATTTGATGAAGGATGGGACGGAACATATATGGGATCTATGTGTCCAACAGGAAACTATATTTGGAGTATTCAATACCAAACTATTAAAGGAAATTACGTATCTAGAGTTGGAAATATAATCTTGTATAGATAATCTTAAAATTTTCCCCAGCCAGATTTTTCCATACAGATCGTTCTGTATTTTTCTATTGTTTGCAAAAATTCTATAAATCTTTGAATGTGAATTGATATTCTTTTCATATTAACAGTCGATCAAATTTTCTTACGCCTTCTTTAACTATCTTAGATAGATGGTGATCTATTTTTTTAGCCATTTTAGAAAGTCCGCTTGGTGTATCGTCATTAGTTTTTAATTTATCCCAGTCCTCATATTCTTCTGTTTTGTCCTCTATAAACTCCTCCATCTTTGTGGAAAATGCACTGAGATATTTAAGCATTGATTGCTTGTCTTTAAAATATGATTCAAGATCAAACCCTCCTTTCTCATCTATTTCTTTGTAGAGATTATAAATGTCTTGGTCCTCTAAATAGTTTCTTATAATTCTTTCCTTTTCTTCTTTAGAAAGATCATGAGTAACCATTTCTTCTATTTCTTTTTTAAATTCATTGAAATGCCCTTCATATTCATCTTTATTAATCAATGAGAGGGCTAATGATAGGATATCACCAGATTCTTCGTCTTTGGATAAATGCGACATATTTTCTATAACGTCCCTTCCGACATGATTTAAGTAATAAGAAAAATCCGCGATGAAATTTGTAGCCATTGCTCTATCAGCGTGCTTTAATTCGTGAGCTAAAGTGGATCTTTTTGAATCTCCCAAAGAAATTAAAAATTTAAGATTGTCTGGATCATAATCCAAAACCTGAAAATACGAATGTAACGAACTTCCTTTATATTCCTCTCTGTTTGTATTATAAACAAACTGTACTTCTGCTTCCTTGTCTCTTAATTTTATTTTTAATTTGAATTCTTTATCTCCCTTATCCAATCTTTCTTTTGCCCTATCTATTATCTCGTCTAGCTCAGATGCTACACCAAGAGACTCAAATTGTTTTTTGTATAAGATGTGTTTCATATTCTATTTATCCGTTTTAAAATATATAGAGGAAGTATTAATTTTATAATTAGAACCTAAAAAATTACAAAGTCTAGAATATTTTTTTAATTTGAATAGAATATTCTATATTTGCGAATGTAAAATCATAACTCAATTAAAATGAAAGGAAAAGACACCATTACCGGGGGATTGGGAATTCCCGACGATTTCTGTCAAATAGCAGAACAGACCATTGATGAAAGTATGTCTAATAATGAGACAGTTTCCGATGCAATAATAGAAGCTATCAAAAAAATAAGAGAGGATGAATTTGGTGAGTGTCATGTAAATCTTTCTCCTTATGAGAAGAAGCTTTTTTTTGCTGGTTTTGTCCTTGGAGTTCGAAAAGTTCATGTGGAGATAGAGAATGCAAAACAAAAAGTTTTGGGAGGAATCATGGGCGACATCCTCTCTTTACTTGACAAAAAGGATGGAGAGCCAGAGGAATAAAATTTAAAATTGCAATCTTTTCTGTTGAAACTAACAATACTTTTTTCCGTAAAGATGATAATCATAAATAATAAAAAATGAGTGGAGGACATTTTGATTACGACCAATATAAGATTGGATATATTGCTGATGAGGTTGAACAATTAATCGTAATTAATGGTAAAGAAAGACCTTCTAAATACAGAAATGAGTGGGATGGGTCACACTACTACGAGTATCCTCCAGAGGTTATTGAAAAATTTAAGGAGGGTCTTAAAATTCTAAGACAGGCTCAAGTTTATGCACAAAGAATAGATTGGCTTGTTAGTGGTGATGACGGAGAAGAATCATTTCTAAGAAGATTGGAATCAGATTTAAAAGAGGTAGAAAATAAACCAATTATAGGAAAACAAGAAGATGATGAGTGATAAAGAATACATTTTATGTTCAGCCATTTGGTTTGATGATGGAAAAAAATATCCACTTCAGCCCTATAACGTAGACAGTGGCTTAGTCCTATGCGGGTGGAGACATGGGTGTATTTTTCCACAGATCGGAGGATTAGTTGGCGAGAGACAAAAACTTGGTATCTTTGAAAGAGAGCAGGGGTTTCTAACAAATAAAAATAGATTTGTTGGAAGAAAGGAAGGTGCACACATAGCATATAATGCTGGACAAATAAAGGATCTAAAAGAAACCCTTTTTAGTGAGGATCTTTGGTAGAAATTTTGAGATAAATACAATTATGCTCTTAGTAAAAACACAATTAAAAATAAGTGAAATACCCAATGCAGGTTTAGGGTGTTTTGCTGCAGAATTTATTCCTCAGGGAACTAAAATTTGGGAATTTAACCCCTTAATAGATAGGGTTTTTTCTGAAAAAGACTTTCCTAATCTTTCTCTTTTGGAGTTAGAATATCTTTCTAAATATTCATATAAAAACAATGGTCTTTATTATCTTTGTGCAGATAACGGAAGATTTATAAACCATTCCATATTTCCTAATACTTACGAGGATACAAATATTCAGGCAACTTATGCCTTTAGAGATATTAAAGAGGGTGAAGAAATTTTATCGGACTACAGATCTTTCGGTGTAACGTCAGAGGATCTCCTTCATAATTATGGAGGTTTATTTGATTTTTCCGATTTTGATATTCCGTATAGCTGCTAAGATAAATTCCAAATAATTTAGGAATTCATAGCATCTTGCAGATAAATTTCTATGTCGTGAGGTGCTGGATTATTACCACCAAAATAAGGCCATAGTCTATATCCCATGCAGAAAGATTTTTTCTTATCGATCTTTTTTATGACTGATATTGCACCTTCTCTTGAAACACCAAATTCCCATGAGCCTTGGTATTCAATAAGAGTAAGTGAGTATTTTTTATTTAGATCTAGATTTGTTATAAATTCATAGGATCTTTTTCCTTCATCATATATGTAAGAATAAAGATGGATCTTATCGTTCTTATAAAACCATCCAAATCTAGCAGAGTCTTGATGGTGATTAAACCCAAGTGAGAATCCAAATAGTTTATTTATGTCTTCTTGATCTTCCTTAGGTAATTCGTATCTACATGTATCATTAAATAAGACAGAGTATTCTAGAAATCTTTCTCTGTTTAATATGTTTAAAGCTTTGTAAACAAATTGATTAGAATAGTGTTTACCCTTTTTGGTCAGAAATATCATCTTGATATTCCTTTCTTTTTATCTCTGTGCTCTCTGTAAAGCATAAATCCTATGAATGAAGGCACACAGATCCCAAAAAAGAATGCAGCTATAAGGGCAATAGCTTCTCCATATTCGAGGTAAGCCTTATATCCTTGCCATCCCATAAATCCGTTAAGAAAAAAAGCAAGAGCCATAAATTTTCTCATGTACCATACCCAAGGAAGAAATTCATATCCTCCTGTATAGTCCCGGTTTTCAATAGCATCCTCAATCTCTGTTTTTGATTTTCTTTTCCAATTCATGATATACGATTTTAATTTATATATCGTGGATTTCCTATTTTTGTATTTCTGGAACCCAATGTGTTGTTCTCTTGTCTGAGGTGGTTTCTCTTTTAATTGTATATCCCATAGGACATGTTTCTTTTTTATAAACCATAAAAGAGAAAACAAAATCTCCTCTTTTTCCGTCCATATCACTATAAGTAGCTAAAGTTGCTCCTCCTTGATCAAAGCTTTTATTTATGATTAGAATAGAGTAATCGTAGAGATCTTTCATCTCTTGCTCTGAGATATCTTTGCATAATCTCCACGGCGAAATTTTTGCTCTGTAAAGGACTTCACTTTTTAAATAATTTCCTATTCCAGAAATAACAGTTTGATCCATAAGAACCCTGCATATATGTTTTTTGTTTCCTTTTTTTATTATTTCAGAAAACTGTTCGAGGGTTACATTTTCGTTTAGTAGATCTGGACCTATTCCGTTTAGTCTTCTTTCTAACTCTTTATTATCTTTAATTAGAATTATATTTCCGAATCTTCTTACATCATCAAACCATATCTTTTTTCCTTTGTCTGTGAGAATACTAAGATGTGAATGTTTTCCTTGATTATCTTTCCATCCACCCGACATTCCCAGAGTATTCCAGATTGTCCATCCGTTTTCTAAATAAATTTGTATGGATTTTCCCTTAACTCCAACATTCTTAACCTTACTTGGGAGATCCTTTTGAAAATCCTGTAAATTTGGAATTGGTTTTTTTATCCATTTTCCTCCAATTACTGAGATCTCTTTAATCTCTTCGTTTTTAATTCTCTCCGAGATATTAATTGACATTTGCTTTACTTCCGGTCCTTCTGGCATATACTTATTTTTTTTTCGTAAGAATAAAAATTTTAAATTTAATCTGAAATATTTTTTTATTTGATAGAATCTTCTATATTTGCAAAAAAACAAAATGGCAGTAATTGGAATTAGCTATGATGGATGTGACCACGATTATGATGATAATGGTAATCGCATAGAATTGAACCCATCGACACTCGTATATCATCATGTTTATCTTCACACACAGGAGGGAGAGTTTAAGTTTGATAGTGGGGATTTCGTCAAGGATTGGTTTAGAGCAAAAATGAAATATTCAAGAGAGATATCAGATAAAGAACCATACCTCAGTGGTTCCTCTACGTGCGATCATTTCATTATGGATGGAGCTAATTACGACAGCGCTTATCTTCATATTGAAGATGGAAAGGGAGTATTAAAATATATTGACAAAAGTGATCCTAATTACATATTCACGCAAAGAGATATTTACGAGAATGGATGGGAAATGTTTGTCGAAGCAGGAACAAAACCAACATGGGAAGAATTAAAAGAAATGTGCAAATAAAATATTATGGACAAGAAGATTCTAAGTGAATTTATAAAAATAGCAAATCAGCCGGGTTTATTGGAATCAATATTTAATCTTTATGACCCAGAAACCAAAAATCCTTACGAACGTCTAGGTGGAGGCTATGAACTTCGTCCTATTGAGATACTAGCAGAAGGAGGTCAGTTTGTCTTAGAAAATCGAGAGAAGTACTCTTACCTTTACCTTAACGGGGAGAGAGTTACTGATTCTGTATTCAGAAAAGGTGGAATGGGCGGGGAATTTAAGGATGGGTACTGCGAACTAATTTATTATTCACAAAGAGAAGAACACACACAAAAGAAGCATGGATTTGATTTTGGAATACATGTCATTATAAATATCTTGGGAGAAATTGTTCTAAAAGGAACAGGCATATCCTCTTACCCCTCACACTCTGGTGGTAATGTGGGAAAACTAAAGGACACCTATTATGATTTAAGATCTGGCCAACCAATTCTTACTGCCAGCTCATCTGGAGCAATCTCTTCTAAAAACTATATTATTATTGAGCATCGATATGATTGGTATGACAAGAAATTACCTCTTGGCCTATATTCAATTAATAAAGAGACGTGTGAAGTAACAAAAATTGACGACATAAAATAATGGGGGTATGAAACTAATAAAACTAAAAAACGACCACTACATTATAGTAGCGGATTCAGAGATTAAAGAAGGTGATTGGGTATTATACAAGAGCTCTTATATTGCAACTGTTTTAGGATTTCCTACTGATGGTGGTGGAGGTTTAAAAATACAGGTAGTAGGAGATAACGCAAAAATCAAGATCGATTTTTCAAGTTGTAAAAAAATCACCCACTCAACACAACCGCTTGAGGTTTACGAAAAAGACCCTCAATGGCAAATGTGGGATAAAGTTACCGAAATTAATTTATCAAAAATCAAAGAACTAATTGGTGAGATGGATGTGGATAAGAAAGTATCTGAGCATTTCAAAAACTATTGGAAAAAAGAAGATGGTACAGAGATGTCCCGTGATGAGATAACAGCAGATATGATGACTAATATGTTGATGGAAACATCAGCATATAACGCAGGCTACAACCAAGCTCTTGAAGATAAAAAGGATAAAAAATATACAGAGGAGGATTTGAGAACAGCATTATGGGAATTAGGCGATGTATTATTCAATAATAATCAGCATGGAATTCAAGAAAAAGAGCCTGAAAAATATTTTGATGATATTATTGAATCCCTCCAACCTCAAACAGGGTGGGAAGTAGAATTTATTGATGGTAAACTTAAATTAAAATGAATGAGACTTTTTAGATTAATAAAGTTGCTTCCTTCAAAAAGATTTTACCTTGGTGAAGGTGTTGTTACGAGGTATACATTGATAGAAATAAGATGGCTATTTAGCATATATTTTCATCATATTGAGACATTTGCGCAGGACAGGTTCCATACTCATGCTTTTAATGCTCATGTGTGGATACTGAATGGAGGATATGTGGACGAGATTAAAGATGGTATAGGTCCTAATAAAACCACAGAAATAAAGACGTTCAAAAAAGGAGATCATAGATATATTCCAAGAGAATTAAATCATAAGCTAAGATTAGCTGAGAAAGATACATTAAGTCTACTTATAACTGGTCCATACTCTACAATATGGACAGAAGAAACAGATGATGGAGTACTGAGAATATTAACAACTCACAGGACTCCTTTAGGAGAGATAAAAATGTAAAATATAGGTAAAAGATTTTTTATCATTATAGTTATTTCTATATTTGCAAAAAATAATAAAATGGAAATTGACAAAAAAATTAAATGGTGTATATCCCAACACGAAAAAACAAATCATTTTTACGATAAGTATCTACCATATGAATTCCATCTGAGAATGGTTGCTAAGGTAGCAACAGATTTCATCAAAGTGATACAGAGATCTGCAGAAGGAGACGTTGATGATTGGGTAGAAGCTATATTAATATCAGCTTATGGACATGACTTAATTGAGGATACAAGGGTTTCTTATAATGATGTTAAAGAAATGCTCGGAGAAGAAGCTGCGAATATCATCTATGCAGTTACTAACGAAAAGGGAAAGAATAGAAAAGAAAGAGCAAACGACAAATACTATAAAGGCATAAGAAATACTCCAGGTGCTGTCTTTGTTAAGCTTTGTGATCGTATTGCAAATGTTCAATACTCAAAAATGTCAGGGAGCAGAATGTTTGAAATGTACAAGAAAGAGAATGATAACTTTATGATCCAGTTAGGATTTGTAGGATCCCCTACCGAATTGTACCATGAAGTTTTCCAATATTTAATTAAACTTTTTGAAGATTAATATGGATAAAGAAAGAAATGAATTTCTAGAAATGGATGGTTTATTCTGGGAATCCGAAACCCATGAATGGTTCCATGATAAGATTAGTACTAACCATGCACGAAAGAAAAGTGTAACCCCTGGATCGGGAGAGCAGGATGACGCATTGGATGCTGCGTGTTTTGTAGTACGTAATAAAGAGACTGGAGAATATGATAGGGTTTTAATGGATAGAAAAACTAATGAGGTCATATTTAATACTAAATCTCTAGAGGATCTAGGATATCATATAGACACATTAAAGGTTGCTAAAAGATTTAAGGTATGAAAACATTAATTGCTTTTATTTTTTGGTGCATTACGACTATTTTAATTGTTTGCAGCATTCTAGGTATTATTTTGTTAATCAGAGAAGATTATAATTGTAGTCAATACCAAGGAGAATCCGGAGAATCAGCATGGTTAAAATTAGGAAGGAAATTGGTAAACAAATTAGTTGAATGACAGCAAAACAAAAATCCCAGTTAAAATCCTTATGGTTTGGTAGATGGATTTCCATGTGCTACGCAGATACATTTGTGGATTCAAAAACTAGAAGAGCAGATGGATCTTTAGCAGGTCTTCCACCAGAGAAAGGAGGAATCAGCGTTCTTAATGCAGAAAGTGGAAAATGGTGGGCTGATCAATTAGCTCATTTTGAAAATCAAGTTTTCCCCCAGTGGCTTGAAAAAGCTAAAGAAGTTCAGGATCTTGATCCAACTTTAGAAATCATTAACTTCTCAGAAAAAGAATACAAAGATGAAAGGAGAAAAATTAAGGAGGATCCAAACTATCTTCTTAAAAAAATAGAGGCAAAAGAAAAACTTTTAATGAAAGAAGAAAATGATCTTGGTTGATAAAAAATGGGAATACGTAGTTCAAAATGGAACAGCTAGATTCTCTATTCTAAACAAAGATCCTGAAAAATGGAGAAGAGATTTTGAAAAAAGAGAGGAATTCAGAACCGGAGTTAGCTGGCACATCCCCACAGAAAGTTTAATCGAATCATTAAAACAATACTCTCCTATTGTTTCTGTAGGGTGTGGATTAGGTTATAGTGAAACTCTAGCTCTTGAAAGAGGAGCAGACATAATACTAACAGACTTAAGTCCTGGATCTGATAATAGATGGTGTAAGGTTCCCAACAATATCTTTCCAGAAGGAATCATCAGGATTGGAGCTAAAGAAGCAGTTAAAAAATTTAATGATCGAAATTTATTTATGGCTTGGCCACCTTATGATACTCCAATGGCTTATGAAGCAGCTAATGCTCTAGAGATAAACAGATATCTTATTTATGTTGGTGAATCTGAAGGTGGATGTAACGGGGATCAGGAATTTTTTAAACTGCTACAGGATAACTTTGAGATAGTCGAGTGTGAAGCATATGTTCCTAGCTGGGACGGAATCTACGACAACGTTTATATTTATAGAAAGATAAAGAAATGATATATATTTGGTGATTTTTTACTCTTTATTGATATTATTACTAGTTCTAATTTTAATTATAGGGACAACTTTCTGGGTTATACATCTTTTTAGTGACGATCCAAAAAGACCAGTAATTTCTTTGTTCTTCTTCCTACTCCTTTCTTTAATATTAACTGCTTTTTTAATCTCTAGATTTATTTGGATTTTTTTAAAAGGAATGATATATAAAGGATAAAACATAAGTTATGAGATTGAAACACATAAAATTATTCGAAAGTTTCGAGGATGCCCCTAAAATAGGTAAAGACATTATTTTCGATTGGCTTCCATTTGATGCTATGGAAAATGATCCAATTCAAAAGACAATTCCTGCAAGTTTAACATTGTCTGAGTTAGAAAATTGGACAAATACAGTAGATCCTGCTCTTATAGAAAAGGCTGGCTTATTCATTTCCCACGAGAAAATTAAAAGCGGAGGTTTTACTAGAGTAATAGCATCCAAACTTTCACCGATGTCTTTTGATATAGCTAATTTTAATCCAGATTTTGAGATTTCTAGTGAATTTAAAAACGTGAATCCTGCTAAGATTTCAGGTGTCGTTAGAGGATCAGCTTTTGCGGGAAGATTAGGTATCTTTGGAAAGGATAATGAAGAATAAGATAATACATTGTTAATTTTTTTAATCCCGGATTTATGTCCGGGATTTTTTTTTGAAAAAAATCACAAAAACAAAAACTTTATTATCACTTTTGCGTATAATATCTATATTAACAAATAAATTTTAAAAAATGGAAAATTTAGAAATTGCGCAAGCATTAGGGAACGATCCTAAAGTTAAATCTTGGATTGCTCCAAACGAAGTACTTTTCCCGAACAGCGGGGAAAACTCAGATCTTTTTTTAACTACATATCGCATAAGAAATGCTTATGAGATCCTGTTAAATAGTCTGGGAGAAAGAGAGGAGGTAGTAAACGAAAGAGATCTATTATTAGTAAATAGATATTTTGAGATGTGTTTTTATCCTCCGATGAGTATGAGCTTAACTGCTTGGAAAGAAGGAAGAGATCCTTCTGTTAAGATTGTTAAGGCTTTTAAAGATCGCAGATGGAAAGGTAATAGAAGAAGATCCCATGAGATAACACTGGAACTCAATGACGGTAAAAAAATACAGATAGATCCTGGTAAAATAATTAGCAGATTTTTACATATAAAGAGGTCATTCTCGTCATTGGCAGAATCTTCTCTCTAATCCATACAAACTAAAAAGGCCCTATAAAAGGGCCTTTTATTTTAGTTAATTTGCTATTAAAAATAGTTTTTTTCAAAGAATAATATATCCAATTTATTATTATAATCTATCAATTCTAAAGCATTTAAAAGATCTGAGTATTCTGAGACCTCGTCATTTTGATAATCTACGTATTTTTGGATAAAATTAAATGTTGCTGGATGAATTTCTGCAAATGCTATTTGATCCATCGAATATTTTTCTAGCAGACCATACTCCATTTCATATGCCTTATTAATCACATCAACTAAATTGCTAAATGGAACGTTTGTTGGTGCTTGAGGAATTTCTGGAATTATATTCCATTGTGTTAAGTAATCTTGTAATCCTTTAGAGTGCTCAAGCTCGTTTGCCGCTTCTTTTTCAAAAAATTCTGCAGCTTTATTATAATTCATACCTTTGCACCAATTAGCTGCATTTCTGTAGAAATAGTATGCTTTATATTCGTCTCCTATTCTCTCGTTAAGAGTTTCTGTTAGCTTTCCAGCAATATCATTTAATGTTTTAGGTTTTATAGGAGCGCTGGTTACTTGTGTAGGTTCTTCCTGTGAAGCCATATTTTTTTCTTCTGGATCTTCAATTATAACAGCTGGAACCATTTCTTCACCTTCCTCGTTAAGCTCTTTAACTGCTTTAAAGCTCTTGTATGATTTGAAATCGGACATTTTTATTATTTTTGTACTTTATATATCCTTTCTCAGATCAATTACTTTATTCAGCTCTTCTTCTTTTCAATTCCTTATTGATCGAGCTTTGGAGGTCCTCAGTTGTTTTTCTAAGATCCTCCTCGTAAATTGTGGAAATAGACCTAGCTATTGAATTTTTTTCCAGAGAAAATACGTAAGAAGGATCTTTTTCCTTCATTAATATTTCGTCTGCTATTTCTTTCCCGAATTCTTGGATTTGTTTTTCGTAATTTTTCATATCTAATCTTTTTACTTATACTTTAGAATTTTATAAATATTTCATAGTATGATAAATTAGTTTCGGATATATAATTTTATGAAACATCTAAAATCTATCAAAGAATTCAATAAAGTTAATGAGCAACTTTTTGGGGCCGAGGTTAGAAAATTTAACAAATCTGTTTTCGGATCCGATACCGGGTCACAGGATGGAGAATCTAAGGATACTACCGATAAACCAAAAGGAGACCAAAAGTTAGAGGTTAAAACCGTTACTGCAACCCCTCCTGAAGCAAGGGATCTTGGGTCTTATGGGAAATTTTCTCCTGGTAAAAAAACAAGCGATCCTTTAGTAGTGGTCTACGGAGGTGTTAATGTTGGTGGAAGAAAAAGTGGAGTATACATGTATGATTATTTTGGATCCGTTGCTGACAGATACAATCTTTTCGTCGCAAACGACCACAATGTAGATGGACTTGGATCTTATAAGGCATTAAAAGATAAGGTTGGGGATTCTCCAAGTAAAAAAATATTATACATTTTCTCTGGAGGTTGGAGACCAGGTATGGCGGTTTTAAATAAATATGGAGCTAAAGAATTTTCTAAAATTTATCTTGTTGATCCTTGGATGGGAAGCAAAGACTCTGAAAATTTTTACGTTAAACTAGCCAAAGAAAATCCAGAAAAAGTAGAATATTATTATACTTCCGGTGGAGCTACTAATAATTCTGCAAGAAATGGAGTTGCTAGTGCAGTTGAAACAAAAAATCAACAGAAAGAAAATAGCCACATGAAAACTAATGTTGATGCAGTTACATCTCTAATCAATTTTGCATAATGAAACATCTAAAAACTTTTAGCCAAATAAACGAACAGCTTTTTAAATCCGAGGTTGGGTTATTTAACAAACTTATGGGTATTTCTGTAGAAGAAGAAGGCGGTAAGGAACCTAACCTTTATCCAGCAGACGACCCAACAACTACTGGATCTCCCCGTGTTCCTATCGAAAAGATCAATACTAGTGAGATGGACAAATATGGCGCTAAAGTTGGCATCAACGATAAGGAAGATGGTGGAAAATTGGAACAGCCAGCATCTGGTCCGTTAGGAAACATAGTTAATTCTGCTTATGCAAATCTAAATGTATCCACAAGAAAAATCCCAGGAACTGGCGGGGGAAATCTTGGGTGTGCTGCTGCTGTCTCTATGATTTTCTATAGAGCAACAGGATATGCTATTGCAGGAAGCGGGGCTATTACTTTAGGAACAAGCTCTCTGTATGAAAATCTAACTAAGGAGAGCGAAAAATCAAGTCCAATTTGGAAAAAAATAAACAACTGGAAAGAAGCACAGCCGGGAGATATAATTGTTACTGCTAGAGGTTCTAAGGCAGGACACACAGGTGTGGTTGTTGATGGTGGTAATATCATATCAAATTCTTCTGGCGGATTTAAAGGTGACAAGAGAGGACAGATAGAACTTAATTATACTATTAATTCGTGGGATAGTGTGGCTGCAAGAAATCCATCTAAAACTGCTGCATTTAGATATCTTGGTTCTTATAAAACAAGCTGGGGTACTCAACAAAAACCTCCTTTAGCATAATAATTTATTTTTTTAATTGAATGGATTTTTCTAGATTTGTAGCAAAATTTTAAATATGGAAAAAATAATTAAAGTAGCGGATGATCATAGAACCAATCCGAAAAGTTTAATACCAGGTGGATCAGTGGTTGAAACTGTTAGTAGTAAAGGTCTAAGACTGGTTTACGACAGAATTAAAAATCCAGATTCTTATGTTGCATCAATAACTAGAGATTCTGATATTGTCCAAGTATTAGTAGACGGAAAAATATTTTGGGAGAGAAAATGAAAACTGAATACGTAATACTTTTAATTCTTTTTATTCATTGGGTTGCTGATTTTTTATTTCAGTCTGAAGAAATGGCTAAGAATAAAAGCAAGAGCAACAAATGGCTTGCAATTCACGTTTTAGTATATTCATTAGTTTGGCTAATAATAGGCACAGTAGTTTCTTTTTTCACAAGCGAATTTTGTGTTTGTGACGTGGCTAAATTTTATGCTATAACATTTGTATGTCACTTTATTACCGACTATGGAACAAGTAGATGGACTAGTAAACTATATGAGGATTCTAAATTTTATGGATTTCCCTCGTTCTTTAGTGTCATCGGACTAGACCAATGGTTACACTATGCTCAACTGATCGTCACCTACGATCTTTTAAAATCACATCTGATATAAAAAAAAGGCTAGCTTTCGCTAGCCTTTTTAGAGACACTTTACTTCTGAGGATTTCTAATTAGTTCAATTTGGGATTTTACAAACTTCGTGTTCTTTATGCTCTTCATATTCTTACCTAAGTATAATCTGTGCCTAGTAACACACTTTGTATTGTTTTCATAAAACCAGTCAAGTCCTATCTTTCCAATTTTACCTTCATCTATTTTAAACCAATCCTCTCCTTCCTTGAATACTTTGAAGTATGTTCCATTTTCGTAATCGTACTCGTAGTACCCTGGAGTATTCTGGTTACCCCATTTAAAGGTTGCTTTAGGTTTTAAAAAAGTGTGCATTGAGGTTTTTTCTAAGTAGTTGATTACCTCTTTTTTAATTTGAGCTTCTGTTTTCATTTTATTTAATTTTTATTTGTTTGTAATTATTTTTTTATCCATTGGTAGTAACCATCCATTACTCCATTGTCGTGTCTTTCAAAAAGACCCGATTTGTAAACTGATTGGACGTTATAAAGGTTTGATCCTTGGTCCTTACCTTTCTCGTCATAAACTTTCCACGTATAGTAATGGTGTATGTTAGGTTTGATCGATGGATCGTCGACCAATTTGTTTTGGAACCATGTCCATCCTTTATCCGAATTCTCCAGTGCTCTGATCTCACCTTCCTTTTCGTATCTGATGTGTCTTTCGACAGCATGGTCATAGGCTTCTTTTGCCACTTTCAGGATTGAATTCTCACTTTTTTTTCTTTGCTCCTCGATTGAATATCCAAGACTAAATTTGAACTTAGAAGCAACATCTTCCCAGGAAGGAATGTAATACGTGTCGATTAAATTGTCAACGAAATCGTCTATTTCCTCACAATAAATGTCGACCTTACTTCCTTGCGTGGTGTAGTTCCAATTGCCATCATCGTCAATGTAGCTGTATGGACCATCCCAGTATCCTGCCTTTGGTTCTGCAAATCTAGGTACTCCCCCTGACATTCTTACGTGTGCTTCTCCAGTAGGATCAGCTTCTTGTAGCATTTTGATAAATTCACTTGTTTTCATCTTTTTTTATTTTAATTATTTGTTTGCCTCGTGAGGTGATGGCTTTCCATTTGATTTTAAAACTTGTACTTTCAGATCCTCCAAACATTTTACAGTTTGCGTGGATCTCTGTTAAACCTGTGATTAATAGTGTGATTGCATAAGGACCGGACGCAAATTCCTCTACTCCCTCTGCCTTAAGCAAATGGATATCCATATCTCTGCGAATTAGCTCCGCAGCCACATTATTATCAAAATGATCTAGGAAAACATTGTAGGAAACCCCAGCGTGATTAGGAAAGTGTCTTTTGCCTTCCTCGTCTATTTGAAGACAGTATGGTTTACCACAGTCATGATAAACAGTATAAAGACTGAGTGTTTCGTCGTCGGGAAGTGACGAAAGTATTAGATCCTTATTTTCTAATACCCAATCTGGCAATCTCCATTCGTATTCTAAAGGAGAACCCAATCTTAAATGGTTAACGAGGTCAAAGAGGTATTTCTCTACAGATTGACCGTGCTGAAGAACAGATTGTCCTTTTGTCTGTTCACAATTGCTCATATCCTGAATGAGCTTCTCTAATTTAATCTACTTGTTCATATTGCTTATTTTTGTGGTTTACAAAGGGGTAAATGTGATAAGGCCTTACGGATCTCTGGTGAGCCATAAAGACACATTGAAGTATATTCGTCTACATCAGGTTCGAAAAACAACGATGCTTGAGTTAGACTAGAGTACTTCTCGTAAAGCTTTAATAAATGTTCTTGAGATTTTGCGGAAAGACAAATAATAGAGTTTGACTCTTCTTTCCATTTGCTGAAGACCTCTGGATGGTCGTGTGCGAAATCAGCGATCGAATGTGTGGACTGAACCACTTGATAACCTGGGTTGATATCTTGTCTGGTTATAACGACAAGTTTCGGTTGTTGAAATTTAATCTACTTCATGTTATTTATATATTTGGTTTTACTAAAAGTTTCAAAAAATTCTAAGGAGGCCTTACCGTTCCTCTATGTGGCTGAGTTAAACTCTACTCTCT
>JACCEC010852621.1_pt1 | contig 17570 bp, 10 predicted proteins | sample 7450121 | NCBI WGS metagenome assembly JACCEC01 (sample SAMN15323455, study PRJNA562643) | freshwater metagenome | isolation source: river surface water | place: USA:Blue River Watershed | collected 2017-08-18 | reverse complement strand
ATAATATCGGATTTTCTTTCTCGCTTCTGCTTCTGCTTCTAATTGTTCTCTCTTCTCTTTATTTTCCAAATAGTGTGAGAGTTTCGACGGTAATCGGGGATAGATAGTTAACATCGCATATTGTCCATTTTCGACACGACGTTTTCCACGAATTAATGTCGAAGCCAAATCATCAACAATACTTGGATTTGCCCCGTGTTTTACTGTTAAATTCGTCTTTAAATAATCATAGAAATCACCTTCCGACATTTTCTTTTGTTCCGCTTTATATGGTTTTATTAAATCATATGGTGTATCATCATATTCACTGTCGAAGAATACATCCGGATTTGCATTATCATCGGCCAAATCTTTTTCACTGGTATATTTTTTCGCCAATGTTTTCTTATAACAATCCACTTTGACTTTTTCATCAGCAATATCGGCGGATCCTTCTGGAACTCCGAACTTATCTAATTCCGGTGTATAGAGAGACGAATTTAATAATTTTAATAGCTGGAAATAGGTTGTACCATAATCGGCCAATAATAAGCGATTCCAAATCGCAGAGGATGATTGTATACTTGTTGCCGTATTGGTTTCATCGCTATCGACACCCTGTAAAAGTCCATAATTACTAACAATAATTTTTAATTTCTCTCGGTCTTCAGCGAATAAACGATAGAAATTATTTGCTTTGGGTTTAATTCCATAATTCTTAGAGAGAAGTAAATGGTATTCCGACATTTTCGACGCATAATTCATCTTATAACTTTTGATTTGTTCACGGATAAAATGACGGATTTCCTGATATAAACCACCTTTGGACATCGCTTCTGCCATTTCTTTATCATCACCGAATAATTTTCGTTTCTCTCCTGCAATATAAGCAGAATAAGTAATATTATCCACATTCATTCCAAAAGGTTCCAAAACGCCGATAATATCCACAAAATTATAATATTGGGAACGTGATAATCTCTCTTTCATTAATGTAAATATATCACGAGAGCGGGGTATCACTTGATTTAAGAATTCGCGATATTTCTTAGATACCGGATCAACTTCAGTCTCATCAATGCCTGTCGAAGGTAATACCACATTAAATTCACGCATATATTTCAAGAATCTGTCAGCCTCATTATTATAATCAATTGGTGTTGAATTATCGATTAGAATTGTACTTCGATATGGTTTCTCAGAGAAGAAAATAGATGGCATAAACCAATGATTACTCAGATGTGTTTTGTCCATAATTGATGTTCCAGGTAAATCTACACGAGAGAATTCGACAACTGATTCTGGAAACATAATCACGGATTTAATATAAAGTGGGTCCGGTTCAGTCATTTGTGCGACTTCATATTCTGTCTTTCCTGAACGCAAAACCTTTGGTACTTTATAGGTATATCCTGGTAAATGACGCTGTGTTGAATATTGAGACGGTGTAGGACGATTTTTTCTCATATGGATAGAACCGAAATCTCCTGTATTTGAAACAATTGTGTCAATCGGGACAGTAGAAGCTGTGCGTTTGGCTAATAAGTCGGATTGAATAATTGGAGCGTCATATCCTAATAATGAATCGGACATATTTCGATAATAAGACGAATATCGTTTTTCAGTATTACGTTCCGAATATAGTTTCGTAAAAGTTTCTAATTCATTCAGTAATTCTTGTTGGTCAGTAATAATAAAATGTTCATGGTCTTCATCTTCATCTTCATTTGTTTCTTTTGTCGATGTTTTTCCACGTTTTGGTTTATCGGGGGTTTTATACAAACGTGTTCTCTCTTTAATAACAGGCATTAACCAACGAACACGTTCGGCTAATGTATCCATTTTATCCACGAGAGGTTTAAACGCAGCATTAAAATTATTATATCCAATAACATTTCCAGTATTATCAAAAGTAGAACATTTCTCTCTTAATTCTTTAAAACGTTGTACCATTTTTTGCGCAGTTTCGATAACTAATGAATTTCGTTCTGCTGTAGGGATTGTCGATAATAATTCGTCGAATAAGTTTGTTAATTGATGTTCAAGACCGTGTCTTTGTTGAAATCCGGCAACTTCTTCTTCGATTTCGATATTAATTTCTTCACCATATTTAATATCAGCAATATCAATAAATTCATCTTCTAATCGTTTTTTCATTGGTTTATCGACTTTGGGATTTTCCGGGATTTTCAGAATATTTTCGCCTTCTGGTGTAGTTTCCGAAGAGACAACTTCACTCGTATCACCGGTTTCATCCTCTCGATGTTCGATAAAATCTTGAATCGACGCATATTTTTTAAGTACTTCTGGTTTTTCTTGAAACGCAATATTTAAAATCGGGATATCTTCTGGAATACCCTTATACGCAAAATCAATAAAAATAGTGGCAAATGAAGGAAAAAGCATTAATTCAATCATATCTTCATCTAAATTAGTAATCTCTCCTGTAATCACGGATGGAAAGTCACCACCGAAATAAATAGAAATCCATTTGCCAGTTGTTAAACCATTCTGTCGGGCGAATCCGGCTTCCTCGGCACGTGATAATAGCGCAATATGTGTGATAGATTCTTCGGTAAATCGTCCATCTTCATAAAGCGCAAGAACGAGAGGTTCTTGGGTGGAAATATTCGATAAACGGACCTTTTCGGAATCAATATAATAAATAAAATAAGTTTGTTGATTAAGATTTGTATTCGATGGAGCAATAATTTCAACAATATCACCAAGTCGTAATTCAATATGTGTTTTTGCTTCTTTTGCCATTTTTTATATATCTCCTATTTATATGGATATATAAAATAATCTCTCTATTTGTCCCACTGGAATCCCTAAACAAAATAATTATATAACCGACAGATTTGCTTACAATGTCTTCCTAACAGTCATTATATCCATATCTAATTCAGGTTCATTACCACGAATAAAATGAACTAATTTGGCATTACGTGTCATTTTTAACATATTCTTTAAATCTTCGTTTTGAGTAAATTTCATTTCAACAGCGAGAGAACGTTCTTTTTTATTTCTCTCTCCATAAAAATCGGGGTCAATTTTCACATTTTTCGGTCGAATCTGTGTTTTCTCATATTTTCCTGTCTTTCCACCAGCACCTCTTGCCATATCAACATCTTTGGAAATTTCACTTCCACTATCGAGAGAAAATTGCGCATAAAAATCAGGGAATGTTTTCTTAAATTTCGCTCCCTGATAATAATGTTCCACGGATTGCCATTGTTTTCCTTCAATTCGAATCGCGGTTGACCATTCATCATCTAACATACGACGCCAATGTTCAATACGCTGTAAATCTTTATAATCTCCCACATTTTTCGCATCTATTTTCTCTCCACTTCCTTTTCCTGGTTTCGCATTTGCCGATTTATTATAAAACATAAATACAATATCTGGATCATATAATTCATTATACATCTGAATATCATCAGTTTCTTCAGATTCATAAGACTTATTTAAATGAATACCGAGAGCACTTTGGAAAGCTAAGAAATCCGGGATTTTACCGAATCTACCTGCGTTACGTTCCATACATTTATTTACCACCATAACACGTAAACTATAAGGAATTTCTGGATATTTCAAGAGAGCACGATTCTTGTATTTTAATAGCATATAATGATTACCATCGACATATTCGACCATGATATAATAACGAGGTTTAAACGCAGTGTCTTCATTATTACCACCGATAACACAACGTAATACACCATCAAGGTCGCCTTCTGTAAAATTATCTTTCGATAATACGATAAATTTTACATTTAACAATCTCTCTAATGTTTCAATTGCCATTTCATCTGCCCAATAATTCGAAGTTCTCACGTATTCTTGGAAGTCTTCAAAAGTATTGATATTACGCATAAAAGAAACCAATCGCATATTTTCTTTCACAGTTTCCAAATCTTTTTTCAAGTCAGTGTGTTTTTTCGCGAGAGCATTTGCCTCTCCCATTAATTCCTTTTTTTCTGCTGTCCCAATTGTATCCGATTTAATTCGTTTTTTATATTCCTTATTTGCGTTCATAATTTGTTTTATTTCAGTTTCAATACCAGTCATATTATCATTCAGAGAGACATACATAGAACGATAGTTTTCGAATACATCGGGGCTCATATGTTTCGCAAGTAATTCGCGAAGTCTTTCCACGGTTGTTTTATATCCAATTTCGGAAAAAGCATCGCGAATGGTCGCGAAAAAGCAATCGCCCGCGCCTTCATTATCTAAACTCGAAAAATTCGGGTTTTTTGTGAAATTCGATAGCCAATGATTCGTTTGTTTTTCCACAAAGTCATCGCGAATTCTATCCGCGTCTTTTGCTGTTTCTTCTGGGAGAGAATCTGGATGTTTATATGCACGATCAATATCGAAAATTCCATCATCGTTTTTACTTTTTTCGAATTCGATTTCTTGTTTCTTAAATGTGCGAGGATTTAATCTAGTTGGGTCTTTTTCATATTCTTCTAATTCAGCATCTTCTGCTTCCGCTTCCGCTTCTTCTTCCACGTCTGGTTTATTTTTCTCTTTTTCTGATATTTTCTCTTCTTCTGCTTTCGCTAATTTCTGATGATAAAGGACAGGATCTGAACCAGATTTATCTAAATATTTGCGAGTCACAAAACTATATAATAATGGCTGTCCTATTTTCTCCAAATCGAGGTCACCATCCGCATCCATAACCTGAAATAATTTCTGTGGACGCATTTCGAAAATACCTAATTGGGATTTTATTTTATCATCAACACCTACTAAATAAATCGGATAATAAATAATATCTTTTCCACTAAATGTGTGTTTTTCTTTTCCAATAACAATCACAATATCTTTCCCAAGAAGTTCGATTTCATAAAGAGTGGACGCGTGTCCCATATCTTCTGGGTCAATTTGCTTGGATTCAATATAATTCACTAATGGATTTAATTTGGAAACAACCATAATTATCTATATAATAGAATATCCTATAAAATTATATATCTGTTTCTCTCATTTCTATTGGGAGTCTTGAGAGATTTATTTCAAAATATTGATTATGATAACGATATTGTCGTATTGGATTATATGACCGTCTCTTATATAATAATGTCCCGTCTGAATTAACATTTATTATAATATCTCTCATAAGACTATCCATAAAAAATAAATATCCTGATCCAATATCCTTTTGTAATACGGTGGCGCCTTTATTATCAACAATTCGTAATCTTCCATTTCTATTTTCTATATAATACATTTTGGATAGGTAAATATATGTTATTCTAATAATATATACTTAATTGTATTTCTTAGTTTTTATTTCTTCTACGACTTTTATTTTTGCGATTTTTATTCTTACGCGATTTGCCTCCCGACTTTTTACGTTTCCTTGTATAATCTTTTATCGATGGATGAGAATAACTTGAAATTGACTGAATTAATTCTGGCGGAAGCCTATTATTCAACGCAAATACTGTTGAAATACGTTCATTCACAATGTTTTTATGATGTCCACTAAATCCAACTCGTCGATCTAATTGTTCTTGTATTTCTCTTATTAATTTTTTTAATCGAGGAAAGTCAAGTATAGTTAAACCATCATCAACCCGTCTATTAAGCGCTAGTTCTGCTTGATTTTTCAATTCTAAATAAGTATTATATTTTTGGTTTCCAAATAATTTTGGTTCATTTCTTAATAATTCAAATGCTTCATCAACATCTGATAGATTCTTTTTTTCTAATCCCTCATACAATAACTGTGTTATTCGAAAAAAATTATGATATTCATCTCGTGTTATTTGAGACATATAGATACATAAGCCAACTACACATTTACACTAAGTGTGCCTCCCAAAAATATCGACAAAATGCCCATTGAAATTTCGGCATATCGACAAATCTCTCTTTATATTCTGTTAAATATTTATCCGCGGTTTCACTATCCACACATTTAATAAAATCATCACGATGTAACACATAGGATAATTGGTCGACACTCGAAATCGGTTTCGATTTTCGATTCCATTTCCAATGAAATCGCTGATTCGAACATTCAACTATTGTTTCAAACAGAGGAGGATAATGATAACGATAATGCCAACTCCAATCCGGTGTCCCACCCGTATAATATAAATAAGTCCATTCCAATCCTTCCAAATAATTCACCACAATATCTGTCCTGTCTGTCATACTCTTTACAGATGATGTGTCAAAATGAAATAATACTGAATAATATCGAGATTGCCATCCTTCTTCATTCGGCGCAATAAAGAATTCATCTTGTCTGTATATTAATGGTGTCGCATTAAACACATATTCGCGTTCTTCTTTTGTATTTACAGATGTATTTATACGCATTCTATCACGTCGTTCCATTTCTTCTATGAAATATTGTCGTTCCATTGGCTGAATCGCTTTTAATAATAGAAACACATGGTTCCATTGGATAGTTGAATTTATCGGATGAATTAAATATTTATCGGTGTTTCCGAAAGTATGTCGATAGATATCTAATAGAGTTTGAATACCATGGTTTCTCAGATGAATGGTTGGAAAATGAGGCAAGAAATCATTCCCTAATAGGAAACAGAAGAACGCATAATCATAGACTCTTGCGAAGTTTGAATAACCACAATTCATTTCTTGTAGGATAGAGAGACATAGACGTTGAATATCAATATAATAGGTTTCATTTGGAATTAGGTCAGCTTGAATACTTTTAATAAATTCGGGTGTCTCTCTGAAAACAAATAAATTTGTCCTTTCAGAATGGAAAATCGAAAGCATAAGCAGGTCGGCGTCTAAACCATAAACAACTACATTTTTATTGGCGTGGATTTCTGGATGGTCCCGGATAAGTTGGAATATTTTATGTTCGCCTTCGCCTGGTGTTTCAGAAGTGGAAACGCGAATATTCTGATGGGGACAAGTTGTTGAATTCCATTTCCATTTTTTTAGAAATCCGGCGAAGAATTTCATAAAAGGTGTTCCTGGTGTAAACATTGTAGTTGTTAATTCTGATTCTGAATATTGCTTATGAGCCATTTGAGCCATAAACCAGGATTTATAACGTCTTGAACGTTGTTGTTGAATTTTCGCAAAAGGTGCGACACCATCGAAAGCGATAAATACGGAATCGGTGGGACGGATAGTAAGAATATAGGAGTCGATTTGTTGACATATACGAGTTGCGAAATCTAACCAATCGGAAACAGGACCTTCGGATTTATAAAACACATCGTAAATAATAGAATTACTGTCGAGATAAAAGTGATTCACTTGGATAGGATATTTTGAATAACGCTTCAAAATGTGGGCGTGGTTTTTTACAATGTAGGAAAAATACGCTGGAATTCCCATTGTCGAATTTGTGGTAAATTTATGAGACGAAAATAATCTTTACTTATTAAATCCTCAGTTATGTTCTTTATATCAATTTTATAAGTACATATCAAGCCACTATCAAAAAACCAATACAAAAACTTAATTATCCCTTACAGGCCCTTTATGGGCCTGTAATTCTTAAGGAGGTGGTAAGGAGGGTTCATAAATAAGGAGGGATCATAAGGGAACCATGGGTTCCCTTAAAAAATTGAAACATTCATTCGCAAATCCAAGTTATAGTATTCTAGAAACAAAAGTAATTCAATCAACAATGCCATCGAAAATGGATAATGTGGTTCGCGAAATCAAGTCGAATTTGGAGGAACACGGTTTTTATTCAATTCAGATGAATAAAAAACAAGGAATGGTTATTATTACTGCTTACGCTGGTGCATCGCAAAAATACGAATGTTATGTGTCTCAATTACCAGATATTATCGAAGTTTATCAATGGATGAATGGAAAGGGTGGGTACATAATTAACATAGGAGATAGTTATGAACCAGAATATATTGGACATGATATGGAAGTTATGTTCCGACTATGGGGGGCTTCGCCCCCCCTTACCCCCCTCAACGCATAATTAAGCAACTCTGAAAATCAGAAAAGGAAAATCAAAAAAGGAAAATCAAAAAAAGGAAAATCAGAAAAGGAAAATCAAAAAAGAAAAAAATCTAAGCGAGAGGTGTTTCCGCTGGTTTTTTCACGGTTTTATCAAAATGTTTATTTAAATATTTCTGCATAGTGAAATGAGTAAGTTTGGGTTCGTTTCGAGCTTCCTCTCCAAAAATCGTCCAAAGTTTGCTATCAGGAACCAGAATTTGTTTATTAGATGGGTCTTCTAATTTGTTTTCCTTGATATATTGAATTAATTTGCGAGTGGTGTCGATACGAGAAACAAATGATCCTTGCTCAACCCCCATAAAATCGCAGATAATATCACTTGCCAAACAGGGAACAGCAAATCCACAAAGTTTCTTTTCTTTTTTAGGTTTTGATTTCTCTTTGATTTCTTTTTCAATCATTTTCTCAACCATCTTTTCCAATTTTGATTTACGTTTTTCCATTTCGTGCATACATACTTTCATTGAATCTACCATTTCATTAAATTCATCTAATAATTTTGCGATTTTCATAGTATTGGGTGAAATTTTAATAGTTGGAGGAACTATTTCCTGAACAGTGACTTCAGTTTTAGTAGGAACAGTGACTTCAGTTTTAGTATTTTCGTGATTTTCAGTATTCATTTTATAACCTTGGATACTGATATAACAAGCGTTTCTTTATATTGATTCTATTATACATGTTGTAAAGAAGTGACTATGTAGTGCGCAATAAATAGCAACAGACGCAGGTAATATATGGAAAAATAACATATGTGTATATACACTTCTATGGTATGCGTGTTCTCGAATTGTCGTATCTGGCGGTGTCCATTCTAAAGAAAAATAATGCCAGGTTGTTTCCATTGTATCTGTAATTACCTCTCGCATGACTTGATGATAAAACAAATACTCATTCAAAATAAACGCAAGGATAATTATAATAATCATCGTATTCCAAACAAAACAAGAATGACTATTAAATCGCTTCTTAGAACTATAAACAGTTACTATTGCGAGTGTTGTCACACTTGTTATAATATCAATTATTTTGATAATACTGACTTTCTTCACTTTATACCAATGGATAAATGATGTTAATGCAAGTAATAACAGGATTTCGGAATATTCATATCCCAACGATTTGAAAACAACATAACAAAGAATAAATATGGGTATTGAATAAAATGCTTTATGGGATATATATTGAGGTACGATTATCATATTTATAGGTAATATATGGATAGGTAATAATATGTATTTATGTAGATACGAATTATCCAATGGTATACCGTTCAACCAGTTTCTGTCTCTCGACAATAAACAGAAAAACAAAAACAAAAAAAACAAAAATAAAATAATGAATTTTAAAATATCAATATCAATAACCTAAAATGTCCACAAATTATTTCTTATTTATGAAAACGAATACAAGTGTATCCGATGACACCGCTTCACAAATTATTGTCCCTAACGCACGAGTTCATATTTTACCGGCTGTAAATCTCACTTATTATAAAGACCACGGACTTTTCGAAAAACACTTAATCGAGTGGTGTAAACAATTATGTGATAAAGAGAAAGTATTCTTAGATATCGGGGCTCATAGTGGGACATATACAATTGAATTAGCACATTATTCGAAACACGTATATTCTTTCGAACCTCAGAAAATGACATATTATTCTTTATGTGGTTCTGTCGCATTATCCGGGATAACCAATGTAGATTGTTTGCAATTAGGTCTTGGGAGTAAAGACCAATCTGGAATCCAAACACTTCATATTGTCAGTAATGATGGTGGTGGTTCGACACTTCATAAAGAAGGACATGAACACGAACTAAAACGCACAGAACAGATTCAAGTGGTAACATTAGATTCTATCGGGATTACAGATACTGTTGGATTTATTAAGATGGATGTGGAAGAGAACGAATTACAAGTTCTATTAGGCGCAAAAGAATTAATCCAACGTTGTCAACCGAAAATTTTATTTGAATCAAACCGAGAGAATCCAGCATTATTCGATTATTTGAAAACCATACTCGGATATAATATTATTTCTGTCGGCGGTGTAAACAATATGTTTTTGGCTGAACCGAAAATATTAGTTATATAAACAAAGTTATATAAACAATATAAAGAGGTTTATTGACAAAATAATGTATAAGGTATTATTCAATAATGATGGCGAAATTAATATTGAATATTGTGGAAAAATATGATGATGGAAAAACAGATACATCTTTATTTATCGAATATACAGATTCGTTGGATTATTATTCTATTGTTGGAAAACGACAAAATACTGTGATTTATAATAGACAACTGGATGGAACTATAAAAGAAACAATAATAGAAAAAACACCATATTCGATTTGCTGTAAATCAGAAGATATATTATCTGTAATTCAAAACATAATCTATAATAATCGTTTTTCTGTTTCTTTATATTCAATATCAACTACAAAAAACAAACAATATAAAGAATATGTATATGAAACAAAACTGGTGGATTCAATTGTTGAATATTATGATATGTTGTTAAGTAATAATGATGATGTTGAAATATTAATGAAAAATCTGGGTATCATAAAAAATTGTTGGTAGAGGGTGAACTACGTTTAAAGATTCGCACCAGTTTACACGGTGCGAATCGAAACCCTTAACCCCCTCCTTACATCTTAACCCACTTAACATCCCCATTAACCCCCTCCTTATACACACTGGCATTCCATGGTATTATAATTTTTTTAATTATAATATTTTTACAATGTTATAATTTTTTCCTAATCTTGTGTATTTACTTTTTTATTATGATTTACTTTTTAAGTACTAGTTTCTTCAATACGGTTTTCTTGGGCACGACAGGCATTGTAGGTGTTGCGACTATTGGTTTTGCCTTGACCGCGGTTCCCCCTGTTGGTTTTACCTTTTTCTTATCCATTCTTCCAGCATTTTGTAATTCAACACGCCATTCTTTATATCCACGATATACTGTTTTCAACGCTTCTAATTCTCGATTCCACATTTCGGCCAATTCCATATTTTTCAATTCTTCATATTCCGCAATAATATCCGCGTGTTCTTTTCTTAATTTCGCCACATTTTCCGTTGTCACTGAACTCATCTTCATATTTATCAAATAATTATAATTCGCATTACGTTCATCACCAACATCATCACTTTCATCTTTTTTAGATATTTTATCGAATTTATGACGCACCAACATTGTTTCCACTTCTTGATTTGTTTTTCTACGCATATCAATAGTTCCATCCAAATTCATTTCAATAAAACGGACACGATTCGAAATCTCACGCAAACGTTTTTCCATTTCTGCTAATTGACACGCTTTTCTTAATTCATATACTCTCATACGAACAACATAATAATCCGAAATCACCTCATACACTGTATTATATTTCTTCAGTTTTCGGTTTTCATCAAACATATGAATATTAGTAGTTCGAATTGTAGTGGTTAATCTCAATACTTTTTCAACACCATCCGTTCCATGTTCATCAACATCATCCATTAATTCCTCTAATTTTCCACGAGGGAATTCCACTTCATAATAGATATTACATTCACTACATAATGATTTGAAATCTTTAATTGTTGGAGCAATACGATTGCCTTGTTTATCGACACCTCCATCCATAAGTCCTTCCAAAAATGTCTCATAGGGCATCGACCAAGTACCAATCGGTAATTCTTTAATAATAATTTTATTATCTCCGATTTTCTCATAAACGCCGGTAATCAAATATTTATCATCACCGATTTTCTCGACTAATCCTTCATATCCCTCATAATAAGGCAATAATTCGATCGGTGCGGTCATTTCACCGGTTCGTAACATGTGTTGAACATATTCAATTAATTCTAATGGATTATAAGAAGGAATATTACAAGAGAATCCTGTTCCAATACCTTTAATACCATTCACAAGCGCGAAAGGAATAATAGGCGCATAATATTCGGGTTCTACTATTTTACCGTCATCATCCACATAATTTAATACCGCATCATCAGCGGATGGAAAGATAGCACGCGTAATTGTATTTAACATTGTAAAGATATATCTTTCTGACGCACTATCATCACCACCTTGAAGTCTCGTACCAAACTGTCCACAAGGCATCAATAAGTTAATATTATTGGAACCGACAAATGTTTGTGCCATATTTACTATTGCTCCATTTAAGCTTGCTTCACCGTGGTGATACGCACTATGCTCCGAAATATATCCGGAAAATTGTGCGACTTTGATTTCCGAACGTAAATTACGTTTAAATGCGCAATAAAGTATTTTACGCAATGAGATTTTCAATCCATCGACCATTGAAGGAATCGAACGAGCACAATCATAATTACTGAAATGAATAAGCTCATTATCGATAAAATCATCATAAGTTACAGATGGTTTCGACGTATCTAAGAATGCGTCTTTATTATAATTTTCCAACCATACTTTACGGTCATTTGCGCGTTTTCCATTAAACACTTTATCAATCGTATCATCACTCGCATCCCCATTGGGTTCGAAATCTACGATTTTCTTATTTTCGAAATATTCTTTGAATTCTTTGGATGTCGAAGTACCTAATCCTTTAAAATACTTGACTTTCCATAAATGTTGTTCATTTTCGTGAGATTGTTTCCATTGTTCATATTCACCCTGATTGTAAAATGACAATGTTTGATTTGCTCGCGTTGCTCGCAAAATAGGTGTATTCATAAACGAAATGAACCCAGGAATTCGAGTTAATGAACGCCATTCACAATGAAATAGATTAATACAAAGTGCTTTAATATGTGACCCATCTGTATCTTGATCGCATAAAATCATAATCTTTCCATAACGCAAATTACGACGAACATCATTCATTGTATTATATTCTTTTCCATTTTCCAAACCTAAAATCTTTTTTAGTTCAGTGATTTCCTTATTATCACTGATTTTTGAACGACTTTCACCTCTCACATTCAGTACTTTTCCACGCAAAGGATAAATACCAGTAGTTTCACGGTCTTTTTGGGAAAGTCCTGATACAATACCAGCTTGAGCACTTAATCCCTCACATAAAATCAATGTACAATCCGCCGATTTAGCCCCATCACCTGCGTAATTCGCATCAATGAAACTTTGAATTCCACGGATATTTTTCACTTGATGGCCATCCGTTTTACGAGCAGCCGCCTTGTTTTCTTTGACTTGGGTCAATTCACAAGCAGTATTCATAACACCCATTTTCGCAACTTTCTCGATAAATCCGTCACTTACTGAACAGGAAGAACCGAATTTATTCGAAGGAGTATTCATATAATCCTTACTTTGACTGTCAAATGCCGGATTTACAATATCACAACGCAAGAATAAGAAGAGTTGTTCACGAATCGATGACACATTCACTTTCACCTTTTTCTTGGTTTCAATATAATCCGATAATTTACGAACAATCTGTCCCATAATATAATCAACGTGTTTACCACCCTTATAGGTACAAATACCATTTACGAATGATACTTGTTGATATTGATGATTTGGTGAAAGCGCAATCGCATATTCCCAACGTTCACCATTACTTTCATAAACACGAGGATTTTCGGTTTTCTGTCCAATATACAAATCAATATATTGTTGGAAATTCTTTACCGGCAATGGCATATTATTAAAACGCACATTGATTTTCTTTTCGCTATGATCCGACACTGCGCAAATATCATATACACGCTTTTGTAAGAGCGCAAATGTATCTGGAGTAATGCCTTGAATTCCAAGACGAGCATAATCCGGCTTGAATGTGATACGTGTATATGGTTTTACAGCGCCTTTCACTTTACTAATTACCGGTTCAGACATAGTCGATAAGTTATTATGGAATTCTTGATAATATTTAAGACCACGATTTGCGTCGACAGTTTCGATAGAACCAAAAGTGGACCAGATTAACACAAGTTTAAATCCGAATCCATTTTTACCACCGACAATTCGTTCTTCGTCTTTATTATAATTTGTTGAAGTACGCAATTCACCGAAAATCATTTGAGGAATCCAAATATCATATTCAGGATGTTTTGCGATATCAATACCATCACCATCATTTTCCATAATAATTGTTCCATCTTCTTGGATAGAAACATAAATATATGTCACTAATCGCGTGCCGATGGGTTGAACCAAACTCTTTTGAATCATACGAACAACATGATCTCGACTATTCACAATACCTTCATCAAATAGTTTATATAATCCAGGAATATATTGGATTTCCTTGGAAACAATACGATTTGTTTCAGAATTGTAAACCCATAAACAGTCGTGTACAGATTCAATAGAACCGATATAAGTATCCGGTGTGTCGAGAATATGTTCTTTATCTGTCTTTTTTTGATATTGTTTGGCAAGAACAGCGGCGGTATTAGCGGTTTTTGACGATGACGACATTTTTCGAAGGGTTAATAATAAAACTATAGTTCCTTTATGCTATTTCTATTTGTAAAGTAAATGTGATTCAATTTTCTAAGGGAACCAATGGTTCCCTTATGATCCCTCCTTTTAAGGGAATCAATGGTTCCCTTATGATCCCTCCTTATTATGATCCCTCCTTATTATGGTCCCTCCTTTTTTATATTACACAATAATGAAAATGTTAGTAGATATTAACATCTATTAACATCTATTAACATCTATTAACATCTATTCACATCTATTCACATTTGCCCTATGTATAACATATTATAATCTTACAATATGTTATTATAATGGATAAAATCATTGAAATACATCGTAATCATGATGAAAGATTAAGAGAATTGCAAGCAACATTATCGAATTTAGCATTTGCTGATATGAACCATGATTTTACCCTGAAAAAGTCAAACAAAATAAACGCTCAACCTAGTGGATTCATACATAAAAATAATAATGACCAAACAAGTATTAACCATGTAAGTTCTGTTATGCGAATCGCAAATGATGGTCTACCAAACGACATATCAACTGTGACTGTGCCAAATACCAGTACCGCAACAAACGAAACAACACATTATGACGAAGATGCCGCAATATCTCATATTATTCAGTCAGTACGAAATGAAAATGAAACCGAAAAGACAGGACGTGAAATTATACAAGAACTATATCGAAATCCGAATATTCATAGCATAGAAAATATAGCTACCGGTTTTTATTCGAACAATCGAGAAGAGTTTAATCAATTACATAATTATAGTTTAAATCGATTTAACCTTAATGAGTTTAATAAAAAAACTAACGAAGGTCCATCACAAAAACTTATAGACATAATAAACGCAGGCAGAGAACTACAACCAACAAAAAATATGGCCGTAGTTATCGATACCAATTTTGGATTTATTAGTAGTTTAATAAACGGTAATAAAAAAGATTTCACAATTTATTATTTAACAACCCCAGAAGTTTCTAATGATCCTGCTCAAAAATCAAATCCAGACAATATAGAATTGTTTAACCCAAAAGAACCCGGAGGCATAACATTTGTTTCCTATGTACAAACAGATGAAGAAGATATGTGTTATACTCCCTATGATATTAATACGTCAACTGGGTTTTATAATGAAATGTTTTATTCAAAATATGCGTTTAGAATCTCTCCAATTAATAAATATCACACTGGAAAAGCAGAAAAATATTCAACAAATTTAACAATATTAAGTCAAAATGAAGAACCAATTATTATACGTGATACACAAAAAGCAAATAATATAGCCAATTTAACCGGCCAAATATGGGACTTAATTGACACCGTTCCCCCTATTCCCAACTACTCATTTAAATTAAATCAATATACTCAACAAAAAAGAAGCGGTGATTGGTTACAAGTATTGTCGTGTTTACACGCAAAATCTCATAAATATGTCGAAATATTACCGGGCAATGGTACGAATAAAGAATTGCCAGATGATTGTCCAGTCTTTTTTGTTTCAATTGACCGTATTGCTGTATCATATGCTCTTTTATTAGGTGTTAATGTGATTTTTTTAAACAACAATAATCAAACCGGCGTAAATAATGCGTTTGTATTCAAAAATAAAGCAGATGTATCTTTGTTTACTCCTCAAATAACCTCTATATCTCCATCAATTTCTTCTTATGACAAAATCGTATTTGATATATTTCAAAAAAGATACTTTGGTAAAAACGACCGATTTAGAGGTTTTATTTTCAATGAGGAATATCACAATATAGTCTTGTTTATTGAAAAATATATTAATATCCAAAATGGAATTCGAGAACACTATAGAACAGAATTCAATAATGTATACGAATCTTGTTTGAATCAACTAAACGAAACATTCGGAAACCCGTTAGATAATGATAGCGTGTATCAATACTATGAAGGAATTATTACGAATAATGATTCGGGAATTATAGAAGTATATAAAAAAGCGGTTCGTCTTGCCTATGTTGAAAATCACATATTAAATTTAATACCAAATATTAATGCTGTAAATCACTATATGTCAGTTATGGCCGACGATTATAACCCTAAAAATAAATTGCAAATTCAGAAATTTTGTAATAATTTAATTGCGCTTATTGATATTTATAATAGATACAAGTCTGATATTGATATAAGCGATGTGGGAATTCAAACCCAGATTAAAGGTGGTATTGAAAATATGAAAAGCCAAATCGATAGACTGGATGAATATAGTAGGATTAATGAATACTTTACATCAATGAGGCAAACCAATGAAAATAATGTACAAGAAGGAAAAAAAGGTTCAACGAAACGGAAAAAGTCCGACAGTTATGAATCATTAGTACAGAAGTTTTTGGACAACATAAAAAACGGTGTGTTCGGCAGCAATAATCCATCCATTTTTTTACTTTATATACAATCGTTAAATAAGGACACTAAGGATAAACTACATAATATCACACAAAAACTTATTACATTGAATCCAAGTTATTTGAAATATATGATGGACAACTCAATCGATGTTCAAAATAATGAGTTTTATGGAAAAATCACAAATTTTATTTATGAATCTTCTATTTTCACTGGTTATAATAATAGTTTGGAACCTTTGATTAAAGAAGATGAAAATCTTGACTGGCTCATGAACGATTTGATTCCAGCTCAAAACACTATATTATGTGAATCAATGAACCCTGATAATCCTATAAAGATGGCTCGAACCAGTTCAGTAAGTTCAGTTGGTGGCGGTAGCAAACGACAACGAAGTTATAGTATTGACGACGAAATGAGTAGTCGCAGTCGCAGTAGAACAAAACGATTTAAACCCTCAAGCCTGAAATCTCCATCCAACCTGAAACCAAATATAAAAAACTATAATATATCAAACTATAGTAAATTATCATTAGCATATCAACACTTATTAACGTATCAAGTTATTGAAGCATCTTCAGAAAACAAATTCGACGCATTAGAATTTCATCCTTGTCTTCCTATTTATATTTTACTATCAGCTATATACAATTTATATGACGATTCTTTGGATAATCCGTCTGATATGAATAAATGCGTTTCATTATTACAAAATATGATACGTGGCATATCCTATACTAGAGAAAATATTGACTACGCACGAAATGTCGCACT
>JACCEC011716775.1_pt1 | contig 17576 bp, 8 predicted proteins | sample 7450121 | NCBI WGS metagenome assembly JACCEC01 (sample SAMN15323455, study PRJNA562643) | freshwater metagenome | isolation source: river surface water | place: USA:Blue River Watershed | collected 2017-08-18 | reverse complement strand
GCCTCGGCAACCAGTGGCGCCTCCCGCGCACCCGCCCCGCCGGCCCGCTCCGCGGCATCTGGCTGCTCGCCGAACCCGTCGACCTCGCCCCCGGGGAAAAACTCCTCGTCTCCCTCGGCGGCGACACGACCGCGCCGCTGCGGCTCGCGTTCTCGCCGCTCAGCGCCCTCGACCCGCTCGCCGTCGCCGACTCCGCCCTGCTCGCCGCCCTCGCCGTTCCCTCCGCGCAGCGCACCCCCGCCCAGGCCGCCGCCGTCCTCGACGCGTGGCACTGGAGCACCGTCGCCGACCGCAACGCCTACGACGCCGGGCGTCGCCTCTTCGCCGCCGCCCGCGACCTCGACGGCGGCCGCACCTGGACGCTCGTCACCCAACCCGTCGCGCCGCTGCCCGTGCGCGTCCTCGCCCGCGGCAACTGGCAGGATGAAACCGGTCCGCTCGTCGGCCCCGCCACGCCGTCCTTCCTCCCTGCCCGCCGCGAGAGCACGCCCGACCGACGCCTCACCCGCCTCGACCTCGCCCGCTGGATCGTCTCGAAGGAAAATCCGCTCACCGCCCGCGCCGTCACCAACCGCCTCTGGCAGCAGTTCTTCGGCACCGGCCTCAGCGCCGCCGTCGACGACCTGGGCTCCCAGGGCGAACTCCCCTCGCACCCCGCGCTCCTCGACTGGCTCGCCGTCGAGTTCCGCGACGGCGGCTGGGACTTCAAACAGCTCGTCCGCCTCCTCGTCACCAGCGCCACCTACCGCCAGAGCGCCAGCCTCCGCCCCGAGCTGCGCGAGGTCGACCCCGCCAACCGCCTCCTCGCCTCCCAGAATCCGCGCCGCCTCGACGCCGAGTTCATCCGCGACCAGGCCCTCTTCGTCGCCGGCATCCTCGATCTCTCCGATATCGGCGGACCCAGCGTGAAGCCGTATCAACCCGACGGCTACTACGACCAGCTCCAGTTCCCCGACCGCAAATACGTCGCCAGCACCGGCCCCGAACAATGGCGCCGCGGCGTCTACATGCACTGGCAGCGCACCTTCCTCCACCCGATGCTCGCCAACTTCGACGCCCCCGCCCGCGACGAATGCGCCGCGCTCCGCACCCAGAGCAACACCCCGCAGCAGGCCCTCACGCTGCTCAACGACCCCACCTTCGTCGAAGCCGCCCGTCTCTTCGCCGCGCGCCTGCTGGCCGACGCCTCCGCCCCCGACGACGCCGCCCGCCTCCGCCGCGCCTACGCGCTCGCGCTCGCCCGCGCCCCGCAGCCCAAGGAGCTCGCCTCGCTCACCGCCTTCCTCGCGACGCAGCGCGAGCACTACCGCGCCAACCCCGCCGAAGCCAAATCCCTCGGCGCCGTCGGCCTCAAACCCGCGTCCGCCGCCGCCGACCCCGTCGACCTCGCCGCCTGGACCCACGTCTGCCGCGTCCTGCTCAACACCCAGGAATCCCTCACGCGCTACTGAGCACCGGCCCGTTTCCCGATTTCTTCTTTCACCGGTTTCTTCTTTTCCGCCCCGATGCCCTTCGATCCCGTCGCCCACGCCCTCAGCGTCAACCGCCGTGCCTTCCTCCGCCAGAGCGCCTACGGTCTCGGCGGCCTCGCCCTCTCGCTCCTCCAATCGCGCGGCCTCGCCGCCGCTCCCGGCGCCCTCGCCCGGCCCGCCCACTGGCACGGCGCTCTTCGCGCTCCGCACTACCCGATCAAGGCCAAGCGCATCATTTTCCTCTGCATGGCCGGCGGCCCCTCGCAGTTCGAGACCTTCGACTGGAAACCCGAGCTCAAGCGCCTGCACGACCAGCCCTTCCCCGAGTCGTTCACCAAGGGCCAGCAACTCGCCCAGCTGCAGAACATGGTCCTGAAGGCCCGCGGCCCCTTCACCGAGTTTCACAAGCACGGCCAGGCCGGCATCGAGATCAGCGACCTCTTCCCGCACCTCGGCACCGTCGCCGACGACCTCTGCGTCGTCCGCTCGATGCAGACCGAGCAGATCAACCACGACACCGCCCACGCCTTCATGAACACCGGCTCCATCATCAAGGGCCGGCCCAGCATGGGCTCGTGGCTGCTCTACGGCCTCGGCGCCGAGACGCAGAATCTCCCCGGCTTCATCGTCCTCGCCTCCTCCGGCCGCCTCGGCGCGCAACCCATCTCCGCCCGCCAGTGGAGCAGCGGCGTCCTGCCGAGCCGTTTCCAGGGCATCCAGTTCCAGTCGCGCGGCGACGCCGTCCACTACATCGGCAACCCCGACGGCGTCTGCCAGAGCACGCAGCGCCAGGTCGTCGACGAGATCGCCCGCCTCAACGGCTTCCTCGCCGACGAGATCCACGACCCCGAGATCGCCACCCGCATCGCCCAATACGAGATGGCCTTCAAGATGCAGAGCAGCGTGCCCGACCTCGTCGATTTCAAGGACGAGCCCAAAGCCATGCTCGACCTCTACGGCGTGAAGGAGCCCGGCGACGGCTCCTTCGCCTCCAACTGCCTGCTCGCCCGCCGCCTCGCCGAGCGCGGCGTGCGCATGATCCAGATTTACCACCGCGCCTGGGACCACCACAGCCAGCTCGAGGAGGGCATGAAAGCCGGCGCCCAGGCCGTCGACCAGGCCAGCGCCGCGCTCATCAAGGACCTCAAGCAGCGCGGCATGCTCGACGACACCCTCGTCCTCTGGGGCGGAGAGTTCGGCCGCACGCCCATGGGCCAGGGCACGGGCCGCGACCACCACATCCTGTCCTTCAGCCTCTTCATGGCCGGCGGCGGTGTGAAAGCCGGCACGGTCTACGGCGCCACCGACGAACTCGGCTACCGCGCCGTGGAAAACGTCGTCGATGTGCACGACCTGCACGCGACGATCCTGGCGCTGATGGGCATCGATCACCACCGGCTCACGACGAAGTTCCAGGGCCTCGACGTCCGCCTCACCGGCATCGCCGGCAAAGTCGTCGAAGGCCTCATGGCCTGAGCGCGCGAGCGATCTTTGCCGTCGGTCGATGCGACGGAGCGAACCGGCTTCCGGTTGCGCGAAGGACCGCTCCGGTCTCGCGAGGCCGGTGACCACCCGGAAATCGCCCGCCCGGGTCGCTCCGGGTGCGCGGCTCCTGCGGGAATGACCCGGCCGGCCTGTCGTCGTCCCGCTCGGATTTCGCGGGGTCAACCCCGACGAAGTGGCCGGGTTTGGGCCGCATCGCTCAGCGCGAGCGGCGACTCCGCCAACGCCAGGCACCGAATCCACCCAGGCTCAGTCCCATGAAGATCATGCCGTAGGTGGCGGGCTCCGGGGTCGGGGTGATCTGCTTGTCCCACGATTGCCACGCCGTGTTGTTGCTCGAGAAACCGGTGAACGAAACCTGGTTCATCGGCGCGACACCGCGCGTGTCGTAGACACCGCCGGCCCAATTCTGCGCCGTGAAGAGATCCACGCCGTCGACCCAGTTCGTGATCGTCAGCGTGAAGCCGTTGAGGTTGAGGTTGCTCAGGTTCAGCACCGTCGCCGACGAGTTGCCGAAATCGAGGATCGAATTCCCGGTGAGATTCAGCGTGCCGAAGGTGTTGACGAACGAACCGAGGTTCAGCGTGCCGGCCAGATTGAGCGTGAGGCCCGAATTGTTGAGCACCGTGCCGAGCGTAAGACTGTTGGTGACGGTCAGGCTGCCCGTGCCGCTGATGCTGCCGTTGAACGTGTTGGCGCCCAGCAAGGTCAGGTTGCCCCCGTTCATCAGCAGCGTCCCGCCGCCGGAGAGCCCGGTGAAGGTGTCCGTCTTGCCGTTGAGGTCGAACGCCGCGCCGGCGGCGAGGCTCACCGACGCCGCGTTCGGGATGACGTGGTTGGCACCGAGCTGGACCACGCCCGCGTTGACCGCGATGTTCCCGCTGAAGGTGTTGGCGCCGGCCAGTTGCAGCGTCCCCGCGCCGTCCTTGGTCAGCCCGCCCGTGCCGGAAATCGCGCCGGAGACCGTGGTGTTGCCCACACCGCCCACATTGAGGGTGTTCGCCCCGAGCGCGACGGTGTTGGAAATTGTCAGCGTCCCGGCATCCGACTGGACGCGGCTGTTGCCCGCGAGCGTCACGGTGCCCGAGAGCGTGTTGTTGCCGGCGATGTTCTGGATCGCGCCGTCCAACGCGCCGGTGCCGTTGGAATTCAGCGACAGCGCGTTCGCGAGCGTGGCCCCCGCCTGCACCTCGAGGTTGCCGGTGCCGCTGACGGACACCGTCCCCGTGCCCAGCAGGTTGGCGGCCGCGCCGGACGCATTGACGATACCGGCGGAAATATTGACCGCGGCGGAGAGACCGCTGCTGCTTCCCGTCAGCGAGAGTTTGCCGGTGCCGCCCTTGGCGAGCGTGCCCGCGCCGCTCAGGGAGCCGTCGTAAACCGTCTGGGCGTTGCCGTTGAGGGTAAGGGTGCCGCCCCCGAGGGCGACGGAAGCGCCGGCGGAGCCCTCGAGCGCGGCGATGGTTTCGGTCCGGCCGTTCACGTTGAAGACGCCGGAGGAATTGACGGTGACCCGCGCGGTGTCCGCGATCTGGTTGTTCTGGTCGAGACGCACGGTATCGGTGCCCGCACCGTCGCCGATGATCAGGTTGCCGGACGCGATGGCGGTGGTTCCGGCCGCTTTGTTGAGGACCAACGTGCCGGCATTGACGATGGTCGAGCCCGTGTAGGTGTTGGCGGCGCCGGACATGGTCGTGGTGCCGGTCGTGTTCAGCGTGAGGGTGCCGCCGCCCGTGGTGATCGCGCCGCCGAGGTTGACGTTGCCGGCGCCGGAGGTGGCGAGGTCGAAGCCCGTGCCCGTGACCGCCGCGACGGAGAGGGTATTGCCCGCGGTCGCACCCAGCGTGGTGCTGCCGCTCAGGGTCGTCGTGCCGGTGAACGTGGCGGTGCCCGCCACCGCCTTGATCGCGCCCGCGCCGCCGACGCCCGCGCCCGTCACCGTGAGGTTTTCCGCCACCGTCAGCGTGCCCGAAACCTCGAGCGTGCCGCCGTCGAGCACCGTGGTGGTGCCGGTCACGGCGCTGCCGAGGGCGTTGGCGTGGGTGATGCGCAGCGTGCCCGCGTTGACGAAGATGTTGCCCGTGTAGCCGCTGTTGTTGCCGGAAAGTATGAGCGCGCCGCCGGTGTTTTCCTTCACCAGATTGGCCGACCCCGCGAGCACCGACGCGAGGGTGAGGTTGCCCGAGCCGATCATGTCGACCACGGTGTTCTTGTTGAGCTGCACCGTCTGCGTCTGGATGAGCTGATTCGTGGCGGCTTGTTGCTGGATGAAGGCGACGCCGCCGGCCGTGGGGGAATCGAAGGTCAGCGTGCGGCCGTCGTTGGTGGCGGTGCCGAGCGTGAAGCTGGCGCTGCCCGCATCGAAGCGGATGGCATTGACGGTGCGGTTGCCGTTCAGGTCGGTCGTGGTGCGCGCCCCGGTGCCGAAAGCGATCTTGGCGGACGTGCCCCAGACCGGGGTTACGTCGCCGACCCAGTTGGCCGCGGTGCTCCAGCGGCTGTTCGCGCCGCTGCCGCTGTCCCAGGTCGCCCAGCCGGTGACGTTGGGCGTGATCACGCCCCAGTTGCTGCCTTCGCTGCCGACCGTCGTGGTCAACGCGCCCTGCGTCGAGCCGGCGCCGTAGCCCACGAAATAGAACTGGTCCAGCACCGCATTGCCCGCGAGGTAGGCCGTCGTCGCCAAGGTGTCCGAGCCGCTCTCCCAATTCGTGATCGTGAGCACGCCCGAAGGCGACCCGGTGATGCCGGAGAAGAGGAGGTGGTTCGCCCCGGTCTGCGGACCGAAGTCGAGCGTGCCGCTGTTGGAGAAATTCAAACCGCCGACCCGTTCGGAGTAGCCGTTGAGGCTGAAGGTGCCGCCCGCGATGTTGAGGCTGGAGCTGTTGGCGAGACGGTCGCTCGCGCCCAGCTGCAGCGTGCCTTCGCTCACGGTCGTCGTGCCGGTGTAGGTGTTGGCGCCGGAAAGCGTGAGGGTGCCGAACCCGCTCTTGGTCAGCGAACCCGCACCGGTGCCGCCGTTGGCAATGACGCCCGAGATGGTCGACGTGCCCGCGTCGACCCGGGTCGTGAGCGTGCGGCCGGTGTTGTTCTCCGACAGGTTGAGTCCGCCGGTCAGCGTGGAGCCGGCGAGGTTGAGCGTGCGGTTGGCCCCCGTCTGGGTAAGGGTGTTGGTCGTCGTCAGCCCCGAGATCCCGCTGTTGCCGGCCAGCGTGAGAATATTGGGGATGCTGTTCGCCGCGGTGGAGGCGATCGTGCCGCCGTTCAGCGTGATCGTCCCGGTGCCGAAACCGCTGTTGTTGTTGGTCGACAGGGTGCCGCCGCTCACCGTCGTGCCGCCGGAGTAGGTGTTGGCCGCGTTGAGCTGCACGGTGCCCGACTGGGCTTTCGTCACCGAGCCGGTGCCGGAGATCACGCCCGTCGCCGTCGTGCTCCCGCTGCCGTCGAAGGCCACCGTGCGGTTGCCGAGGGCGATGCCGCCGGTCAGCGACAGACTGCCGGTGCTATTGTTGCGAATCCCGATGTCGTTATCCAGCGCCAGGTTCGAATTTACGGTGTGATTGGCAACGCCCCGGGTCTGCGTGACGGCGATGCCGGAAAAGCTGGGCGTGCTCCCCTTGTCGAAGGTGATGGTGTTGTTGTTCACCACGTAGCTGAACGGCGCGTCGATCTGGAGCGAACGCACCTTCTGGTTCGAGCCGGTGTCGATCGTCTGCGCGGTCGAGACGTAGGTGTTGTCCAGCAGGATATCGGAGCCGGCGGACGGGACCACGTCCGGACGCCAGTTGGCGGCGCTGCTCCAAAGACCGTTGCCTTGGCCGCCGTCCCAGAGGTTGGCCACCAGGGTGGTGACGTTGAGATTGCGGATCTCGTGGTAGTTGGTGGACCCGCCCGTGCCCGAAGAAAACCCGAACTTCAGGGTATCGGGCCGGGTGTAACCGGAGAGATCCATCGAGAGCACGGTCTGCGAGGGCGAACCGTCCTGCTGCAGGGTCACCGTCAGCTGGTTGGTGGGCGAAAGCAGCAGCTGGATGGTGTTGATGCCGGTGGGACGAGTGCTTGCTCCGGGCGAATCAATCGACGTCGGCAGCGAGCCGGTGCCGCCGAGGTAATCGTAGCCGGTCTGGCCGCTGCCTGGACCGCGGACCGAAAATGCGTCCGGCGTGAAACCGGTGCCGCCCGAGCGCCCTTCGGTGCCGTTGGAGAAGTTGCCGAATTCGTCGACCGCCACGCCCAAGTAGCCGCCATTCAAACCGTTGACCCCGGTCTTCTGCGCGTAGCCGATCGAGCCGCCGTTGGCGCCCACGACGAACGGCTTGGACCCGTCGAACAGGAAGAAAACCAACCCGTCGGCGCCGGTGCCGCCCCAGCTCGCATAGTCGAAGGAGGCGTAGACCGTCGCGTTGGTCGCGGTAAACGCCGTGTCGTAGTAGGCACTCGTGGCCTGGTCGTTCCCCAGCGAGGTCAACCGCAGCCAACCTTGGCCGGACGGGTCGGCTCCACCGGAAGTGAGCGTGGGCGTATAGTTTACGCCGGAGAAGTTCCACCCCGGAGCGGTCGAATTCATGAACGTCTCGGTGACCACCTGCCCACGCAGCGCGATCCCCGAAGGGATGACGAACAGGGCGGCGAGCATCAAAACTCCGACTTTCATCGAGTGAGGACAATCTTCCCTAGTCCGCCCCACCGGGCAACTGCGGAGATAGGGTATTCTACCCAGAAAAACACGTAGCCCAACCCAGTGAAGGCCCCCTCCGCTCGAATCGGACGCCCGGCGCGGCACGCGCGGCGAGGAGCCCACCGGCCGTCGGCGGGTGGGCTCCCGCCCGTTTCGGAAACGCGCCGCCAGCCACGCACCCTCGCCGGGGCCCGCGCCCCTGCCGCGGTGCGCCCGACCGCGGCTCGCCACGTTCCGCCCGGCAAAACCCCGCTGGACGCTGCGCCCTCGCCCGGCGACCCGTGACGACGCACCGCGTCGGCGCCGGCGCCGCGTTCTTGCCGTCGCTTGCCCGGCGGCCTTCATCCTTGTCCGCCATGAACCCCGATCGCCGCAGGTTTCTCTCCGTCGCCGCGCTGGGAGGACTCGCGGCGCCCGCCCTGTCCGTCGCCCGCGCCGCCGAACCGAAAGGCACCGGCCACGCCCCCGCCGACATCGAGGCCCGCAAGGCCGCCATCGACGCCGCCCTCGCCCAGCCCGTGCTCAAGCGGGAGCTGTTCCCCTCCCCGGTCATCCTCGAACGCGTCGAGCTCCTGCGCCAGGGCAACAACTTCCTCTGCCGCGTGCGCTCGAAGGACGGCGCCGAGGGCCTGTCCGTCGCCCACAGCACGATGCGCACGCTGTATCCAATTTTCCTGCACAACCTGCAGCCGTTCTTCCTCGGCAAGGACGCCCGCGACCTCGACCTCATCCTCGAGAAGGTCTTCGTCTACGGTTTCAATTTCCGCTACAACGGCATCTCGCTCGGCCTGCCCCTCGCCACCATCGAGTTCGCCATCCTCGATCTGCTCGGCCGCATCGCCGGCCGCCCCGTGCCCGAGCTGGTCGGCCGCATCCACCACCCGCACGTGGCCATCTACGTGGCGACCGAGTGGCGCGAGCGTCCGCTCGAGGAAAGCCTGCGCCTGATCAAGGGCGCCGTCGCCGAACACGACACGACCGCCCTGAAGATCAAGGTCGGCAACCTCATGTTCATGACGACCGACATGCACAACCCGGGGCCGGTCGGAAAAACCGAGCGCCTCATCCCGCTCGTGCGCGAGGCGTTTCCCCATCTGACCCTCTACGCCGACGCCAACGGCTATTACGACGTCCCCGGCGCGATCCGGATCGGCCGCCTGTTGCAGGAACACAAATTCGCCTACTTCGAGGAGCCCGTGCGCTACGACCGCTTCGAGGACATCAAGGCCGTCGCCGATGCCCTCGATCTCCCGATCGCCAACGGCGAGCAGGACCAGAGCTTCGTCAACTTCCGCTGGCTGCTGGCCAATCGCGGCCTCGAGGTCGTGCAGCCCGACAACTACTACTTCGGCGGCCTCATTCGCTCGATGCAGGTCGCGCGCATGGCCGCCGCCTGCGGCCAGGAAGTGATTCCCCACATGTCCGGCGGCGGCCTCGGCTTCCTCTACAACCTCGCTTTCGCCGCCGCCATGCCCAACGCGGGCGCGCACCACGAGTTCAAGGGCTTCCGCACCCACGTGCCCTTCGAGTGCAAGACGTCGCCGCTCAAAATCGTCAAAGGCCGTATCCAGGTCCCGACCGGCCCCGGCTGGGGCGTCGACCTCGACCCCGACTTCGTCCGCAAGCACGAGGTCGTGAAGGCCTGAAGCCGGGCAACGGCGGCCCGCCCCCGCCCGATTCGGTCACGGCCCCTGCCCGGAGATTGCCACCCGCCGGCTCCGCCCTAGCGTCGCCCTTCGCATGAAGATTCCCCTGCTTCTCGCCCTGCTGCTCTCCGCCGCGTCGCTCGCCCCGGCCGCCGCGCCCAAGCTCAAGGTCCTCATCGTCGACGGTCAGAACAACCACACCGTGTGGCCGAAAGCGACCGCGATGATGAAGACCTACTTCGAGACCAGCGGCCGCTTCGACGTCGCCGTCGCGCGCGCGCGCTTCACTTGGAAGGGCGAGAAGTGGCTGCCCGCGTATGCCTTGAAGGACGGCAAGACCTACGAGCAGACCGCCGAACCGAAGGCGGACCCCGACTTCGCGCCCGACTTCTCCCGCTACGACGTCGTCGTCTCCAACTTCGGCTGGAAGGCCGCCGCCTGGCCCGCCGCGACCCAGAAGGCCCTCGAGGACTTCGTGGCCCGCGGCGGCGGTTTCGTCAGCGTCCACGCCGCGAACAACTCCTTCCCCGAATGGCCCGCCTACAACAAGATGATCGGCCTCGGCGGCTGGGGCGGCCGCAACGAGAAGAGCGGTCCCTACGTTTACTACGATGCGGACGGAAAACTCGTGCGCGACACCAAGCCCGGCCCCGGCGGCGCCCACGGCCCGCAGCACCAGTTCGTGATCGAGACCCGCACGGCGGACCACCCGATCATGCGCGGCCTGCCCAAGCGTTGGCTGCACACCCAGGACGAATGCTACGACCGTCTGCGCGGCCCCGCGGAGAACATGACCATTTTGGCCACCGCGTATTCCTCGCCCGAATTCAAGGGCACCGGCCGCCACGAGCCCGCGCTCATGACCATCGGCTTCGGCCAGGGCCGCGTCTTCCACACCATCCTCGGCCACGAGGACTATTCCTTCGAGGGCGTCGGCTTCATCGTCACGCTGCTGCGCGGCACCGAGTGGGCCGCCACCGGCCGGGTCACAGTCCCCGTCCCCGCGGATTTCCCGACCGAGAAAGAGGCCACGCGCCGGCCCTTCGGCGGCGCTCCGGCCGCCAGGCCGTAATCTCCCGCGCGCACCGCCCTGCCGCGCCCGGGCTCGCGACCCCGCGTTCCCGGCGCTCGCCGCTCAGCGTCGGCTCGGCACGCGCACCCACTTCATTCCGGCCGCCTCCGCCGCGCGCATGCCCGGCTCCGCGTCCTCGAACACGAGGCACGCCGTCGGCGCCACGCCCATGCGCTGCGCCGCGAGCAGAAACATGTCCGGCGACGGCTTCCCGTGCACCACGTCGTCCGCCGAAATCACGATGGAAAACACGTCGCGCAGCCCCGCCAGATCCACCGAGCGGTTCACGATATCCCGCGGGCCGCCCGACGCGATCGCCACCGGATGCGTCCGTGCCACGCGCCGCGCGATCGCGACGACCGGCTCGATCAGTTTCGCCTCGGGCTGGATCGCCGAAAACGCCGCTTCCTTTTCGTGAAACACCCGCTCCGGGTCGATCGCCAGGCCGTAGTGCGCCGCCATCAACTCCGCCACCCGCCGCGTCGGCACGCCGCCCAACGAATAGAACAGATCCTCGCTCAACGGCTCCTTGAGCCCGGCCCCGCGCATCGCCGCCGCCCACGCGCGGAAGTGCAGCGGCATCGTGTCCACGAGCGTGCCGTCGAGATCGAAGATGTAGCCGGCGAAGTCGCCGGCGGGCAGGTCCAGTTTCATGCAGCCCGCCACGCTCGCCGCCGCCGCCGCACTTTCAATCTTCAACTTCCCGCCCCGCGGCGCGCCCGAAAGTGCCCCTCCGCCCGCCTCGCCCCGCCCCCTCGTTGTCGTTCTTCTCAGCGCCCCCTTCGCTTCCCCGCCTTTCCCTGCCTGCCCCATGCGCCGCCCGATCCCTGCCCTCCTCCTCACCGCGTTGCTCCCCTTCGCCTCGGTTTCGGCGCACGCCGCCACCGCCCCGGCGGCATCCGCCCAATCCGCCGCGGCCCCCCGCGCCGCCGGCTACCGCGGCATCTGGTTCACGCTCGGCCAATTTTCCGAACACGGCGACAAATACTCCGGCGGTCTCGGCACCTACACCGCCAACCACAATCCCCTCGCCGTCTACGCCCCCGCCGTCGACAAGACCTTTTTTGTCTACGGCGGCTCCCCCGCCGGCGAGCGCCACCTCCTCTGCCTCGTCGGCAGCTTCGACCACAAGACCGGCCGCGTCTCCCGCCCGGTCATCGTCCACGACAAACACCCCGTCGACGACCCCCACGACAACCCCAGCCTCAACCTCGATCCCTCCGGCCATCTCTGGGTCTTCGTCAGCGGCCGCGCCCGCACCCGCCCCGGCTTCATCTACCGCTCCCTCCGCCCCTACGATCAGTCCGCGTTCGAGCGCGTCGACCAGCGCGAGATCACGTATCCGCAACCTTGGTATGTCGCCGGCAAGGGCTTCCTCCACCTCTTCACCAAATACACCAAGGGCCGCGAACTCTACTTCGCCACCAGCCCCGACGGCCGCACCTGGTCGCCCGACACCAAGCTCGCCGGCCTCGGGGGCCACTACCAGACGAGCGGCGCCGTCGGCGGCAAAATCGCCTCGTTCTTCAACTACCACCCGGGCGGCAACGTCGACAAGCGCACCAACCTCTACTACGCGCAGACGACCGACTTCGGCGCCACCTGGACCACCGCCGACGGCACCCGGCTCTCGCTCCCGCTCTCCGACATCAAGAATCCCGCCCTCGTCCGCGACTACGCCGCCGAGGGTCGCCTGCTCTACACCTGCGACCTCGCGTTCGATTCCGCCGGCCGCCCGATTTTGCTCTACGTCCTCTCCCGCGACTTCAAACCCGGCCCCGGCGGCGGCGCCCGCGAGTGGACCGTCGCCCACTGGCGCGACCAACGCTGGAACTTCTCCACCGTCACGACCTCCGACCACAACTACGACATGGGCAGCCTCTACGTCCGCGCCGACGAGTGGCTGGTCTTCGCCCCCACCGACGTCGGGCCGCAGCCCTGGGGCACGGGCGGCGACATGGTCCTCTGGGCCAGCCGCGACGAAGGCCGCACCTGGACGCGCCGCCACACCGTGACCAAAAACAGCGAGTTCAACCACAGCTACGCCCGCCGCCCGCTCGGCGCGCGGGATCCGTTCTACACGTTCTGGGCCGACGGCGACCCGCGCCGACTCAGCCCCTCGCGCCTCTACTTCTCCGACTCGACCGGCCAAAACGTCTTCCGCCTCCCCTACACCTTCCCCGAGGGCGCCGACTGGGCCGCGCCCGAAGCGGTTCGTTGACACGTTTCGCGTTCTTCATCGGCGCGCCTACCTCCATACGTAGCAGAACCCCAGCGGCCCTTCGCGCCACGACTGGCTGAAACGTTCCCCGACCCGGGACTGCTCGTAGGTTTGCCTCGAAACCTCGAGTCGTCGCACCCGACCGCCGCACTCCACGTCGACGATCCACGACTTGGATCTCGTTCCACTGATCGATCTCCCCGCCACCACTCCTTCGATCAACACGTCGCGTTGGGGCGGCAGGAGCGCGTTGGCTTGCAAGGCCAATCCGCCGGAAAGCAGCACCGCAAACGGCGGCCATACGAACAACGAAGCCCAATAGGCCGCCGGTCGATCGCACGCCGCCAGGAAGATCCGCCGCCGAGCCCAGCCCAGGCCGCCGAGGCCGAGCAAAATCGGCGCCGACAGATATTGGAACGCCCACAGAAACGCCGCGTTGAATTCGGAGCGGATGAAAAACCCCGGCCATATTGCCACCGCCACGTAGCCGAAGAGTATTTTCTTCGGATGGCGCACCACGAAGCGCGCCGTCGCGGTCAAACACCCGCTTGGCTCGCCTTGATCCTCGTCGGCCGCACGATCACGACTCCTCACGGCAACGCCCGCACCCGGATACTCTTGAAGTAAAACGTGCTCTTGTCGTCGTGCGCCTGCAGCGCGATCGCGCCCCCCTCGGCGCGCAGCACGCGCCCTTTCCGCTCCGGCAGCCGTTGCGCGACCACGCCCGGCGGCTCCGTATAGTCCACCGTGGTCCGGCCGTTCACCTGCACCGTGATCCGGCTCCCTTGCACGCGGATCCCCACCGTGAACCACTGCGTCTCGTCGACCGGCGATTTGTCCAGGTCGACGACCGCGTAGAGGCTGCCCGTCTTGCGCTTCTCCTGCGGCGCGCTGTTCAGTTGCACCTCGTAGCCGTTCTTCAGGTGCAGCACGCCGTCGCGTGTCTCCATGTCCGTATGGAAGAAGATCCCCGAGTTGGATCCCGGCTCCCCGCGCACGACCGCTTCCAGTTCGAAATTTCTAAAAACCTCCAGCCCCTCCGCCCGCGCTCCCGTGAAAAACAGGTGCCCGCGGTTCCGCGGGTGCGTCGCGTGCGCCTTCAGCGCACCGTCGACCACCGTGAACGCCCCCGCATCCGCGTTGGCCTTCCACCCCGTGAGGTCCTTCCCGTTGAACAGCTCGCGCCACCCGCCGTCGGCCGCCGTCGCCAGCACCGCCGCACCGCACCATCCGCCCATCAGCACCAGCATTCGGAAGAGTTTCATGGGAAAAACAGGCCGCGCCCGGCAAGGCCCGCAGCCCGCGAGCACGTCCGAGCGCCGCGCAAACGCAAGCCGCCGCACCGCCCCCGGCATCCGCCGTCACTTTCCCGTTTCCCCGCCGGACGAACCGGCATAGCGACACTCGCCCCCGTCCTCCGTAGTGCGCTCTCTGCTCGCCCCTCTCCCTTAGCTCCGCCCCGTCTCTCCGTCTCTTCCTCTCCCCGCCATGCCCGCCCCGCTCCGCCTCCTTCTGACCGCCCTCGCCGTCCTTGCCGCGCTCAGCCCCGCCCGCGCCCAACTCCAGTGGTCGCTCTACGACGAGACCGCCGTCACCGCCGTCACGAGCACCGGTGACCGCGTGTCCGTCACCGTCGCCCCCGGACAGCGCGTCACACTCGTCGCCACCAACTTCGTCCCGCTCGACCTTACCGCCCCGTCCGCCGCGCCCGCGACCCTGTCCGTAACCTTCACCGCCAGCGGCGGCCTCTCCGCCCTCGCCGCCGGCACCCGTGCGATCGGGCTCGGCCTCTTCAACTCCGCCGGCACCGCCGCCGCCTTCACCGACGACCCCGGCTACTTCACCTGGATCAACGGCCGCGCCACCGGCTCGCTGCTGGAGCTGCGCCGCCGCAACGCCACCGGCCCCTCCGCCAGCCTGCTCGCGCCCGCCGGCGCCTCCTTCTCCAATCTCGGCACCGGCTCCTCCGTCCAGACCGCCGGCGCCCTCGTCGACGGCGTGCCCTACACGCTCACGCTGCGCCTCGTTCGCACCGCCACCGGCGTCAGTCTCGGCACCGGCACGGGCACCGACGCCGCCGGCGTCTGGCTTCGCGGCGACGGCCTCAGCCAGACGGCCTACACCAACCCCGACGTCCCGCCCGCCACGACGACCTTCAACGAGCTCGGCTTCATGTTCCAGAACACCGCGGCCGCCCCCGTCACGCTCACGCTCTCCGACATCTCCGGCGTGACCGCCCTTGCCGCCCCCGTCATCACCGCCCAGCCCGCGCAACTCATCCTCAATCCCGGCCAGACCGGCAATCTCTCCGTCACCGCGACGGGCACGCCGCCGCTGACGTATCAGTGGCGCCGTGACGGCGCCCCGCTCGCCGGCGCCGAAGCCGCCGTCCTCGCCGTCACCGGGGCCGGCGCCTACAGCGTCGTCGTCTCCAACGCCTACGGCTCCGCCATCTCCGGCACCGCCACCGTCATCGTCTCCGCCACCCCCGTCGCCGCCACCATCGAGACCCAGCCCGCCTCCGTCACGGTCGCGCTCGGGCAGCCCGCCGCGTTCACCGTCACCGCCTTCGGCTCCGCGCCGCTCACCTACGAATGGCAGAAAAACAGCGTCGCCATTCCCGGCGCGACCACCGGCACGCTGGCCTTCGGCGCCGTGGCCGCGGCCGACGCCGGCGTCTATTCCGTCGTCGTCCGGAACGCCGTCTCCGCCGTCGTCTCCAATCCCGTCACGCTCGTCGTCAACGCCCCGCCCGTGATCACGACCCAGCCCGCCGGCACCCTCGCCGCCCTCGGCTCCCCGGTCCAGCTCGCGGTCGCCGCCTCCGCCCCCACCGGCACGCTCGCCTACCAGTGGTCGCGCAACGGCGCCCCGCTCGCCGGCGCCACCGCCGCCACCCTCGCCATCGCTTCGCTCTCCGCCGCCGACCTCGGCGCCTACACCGTCCGCGTCGCCAACGCCTTCGGCTCCGTCGTCAGCGCCCCCGCCGTCGTCACCGCGCCGTCCTCGATGCGCGTCGTGACCCGCTCCCCGGCCGCGGGCGCCGCCGCGGTTCTCCCCGACCAGCCCCTCCGCCTCACCTTCGACCGCCCCGTCCGCGCCGGCACGTCGGGCCGTATCCGGATCATCAACACCGCCAACAACACCGTCGCCGACACCCTCGACCTCGGCGCCGCCCCCGTCCGCCTCGTCGGCACCAACCCCGTCGCCTACGCCTTCTACCCCGCGATCGCCACCGACCGCACGGTCGCCTTCTACCCGCGCGCCGGCACCCTCGCCTACGGCCAGACCTACCGCGTCACCGTCGAGCCCGGCGTGGTCCTCGACCCCGACGGCACCACCTTCACCGGCGTCGCCGACACCGACGGGTGGACGTTCACCGTGCGCAACGCCGGGCCGATCCCCGGCACCCGCAGCCTCGTCGTCGCCGCCGACGGCTCCGGCGATTTCGCCAGCATCCAGGGTGCCGTCGACTTCGTGCCCGCCGGCAACACCGCCCCCGTCACCATCGCGATCAAACCCGGCACCTACCACGAACTCGTCTACATCGGCGCCAACAAACCCTTCCTCACCTTCCGCGGCGAGTCCCGCGACGAGGTCGTCATCGCGTATCCGAACAACAACAACCTCAACGCCGGCAACAACCGCGCCATGGTCTCCTGCGACGCCTCCGACGTCCGCTTCGAGACGCTCACCCTGCGCAACACCACGCCCCGGGGCGGTTCGCAGGCCGAGGCCCTCCGCGGCAACGGCCAGCGCGTCGTGCTCAACCGCGTCGCCCTCTCCAGCTACCAGGACACGCTGCTATGGAACGGCTCCCTCTTCGTCGCCGACAGCTTCATCGAGGGCGACGTCGACTTCATGTGGGGCGGCGGCGCCGTTTATTTCCACCGCTGCGAGCTCAAGGCCCTCTCCTCCGGCGCCTTCTACGCCCAGGTCCGCAACAGCGCCGCGACCAAGGGCCACGTCTACGTCGAGTGTCGCCTCACCGCGGCCCCCGGCGTGACCGGCGCCTACCTCGCCCGCATCGACCCGCGCGAGGGCGTCGCCAACACCTGGCCGGCCAGCCAGGTCGTTTTTCTCGACTGCGCCATGGGCCCGCACATCGCCCGCGAGGGCTGGCGCCTCGACAACGCCGCCAGCGCACCCTCGCTCCAGTTCTGGGAATACCGCTCCGTCGACCTCTCCGGCGCCACCCTCGATGTCACCGGCCGCCTCCGCGACTCGCGCCGGATCACCGCGACCGTCGCCGCGCAATACCGCGACCCGCAGTTCGTCGTCGGCTTTACGCCCGCCCTCGCGCCCGCGATCGAAACCGCCCCCGTCGGCCAAGCCGTCACGGCCGGCGCCAACGTCCGCCTCTCCGTCGCCGCCACCGGGTATCCGACTCCCACCTACGAATGGCTGCGCAGCGGGAAACCGATCCCCGGCGCGTCCACGGCCACGCTCGTGCTCGCCCGCGTCGCGGTCGCCGACGCCGGCGACTACGCCGTCCGCGTCACCAACGCCGCCGGCACCGTCTCGACCCCCAACGTCTCCCTCGCCGTCTCCCCCGGCCGTTTCGCCGGCCAATACTTCGGCACCGTCCAACCCGCCGGCTCCTTCGCCCTCCACGTCCGCGACGACCACAGCGCCGTCCTGCTGCTGTCGGGTATCGGGGCGGGCAGCGCCTCCGCCGCCCGCACGGTGAAGTTTGACGACAATGGCCGCGCCACCGTCGCCGTGGGCAGCCTCAACCTCGCCCTCGTCGTGACCGAAACCGGCGTCCTCTCGGGCACCCTCACCGGCCCGTCCGCCGGTGTGCTCAACGGCCAGCGCGCCGCCAGCGGCCCCTCCTCCGCCCTCGCCGGCTACTACCTCGCCGGCACCGCCGGTGAAGCCGCGGCCGTCGACGTCATCGCCGACGCCGCCGGCCGCGTCCTCGCTGTCACCTCCGACGGCCGCGGCGGCACCGGCACGCTCGCCGCCTCCGGCGCCTTCACCGCCG
>JACCEC011075032.1_pt1 | contig 17576 bp, 19 predicted proteins | sample 7450121 | NCBI WGS metagenome assembly JACCEC01 (sample SAMN15323455, study PRJNA562643) | freshwater metagenome | isolation source: river surface water | place: USA:Blue River Watershed | collected 2017-08-18 | reverse complement strand
TTCGCCCATGACTAATGTGCGCCCGCGTGGTTTGATTAGGGGCTTAACCAGAGCAAGTCATCTATCCCGCAGTTATCTATAAGGAGTAAACCGTGCCAGGTACCAATATCAAGCAAGTTGAAGCAGCAGAACGTTCCTCAATCCTGAAGGTATCTAGCTACTCAATCGACCTCGATCTCACTACAGGTGCCGAAACCTTCCGCGTGAAGACCACCGTGAAGTTTGCTGGCCTCAAGCCTGGTGCAACCACATATATCGACTGCGTGGGTAAGCAAGTTATTAGCGCGAAGCTCAATGGCGTTGATTTTGATCCTAAGTTCGATGGCGAGACTGTTTACCTTCCAGCGATTGCTGCTGAGAACGTCCTTGAAATTGAGCATGACGGCATCTACTCCAATTCAGGTGAAGGCCTCCACCGTTTCGTCGACCCAGCCGACAATGAGATCTATCTCTATACCCAATTTGAAACCGGCGATGCTCGCCGCATGTATGCATGTTTCGATCAACCAGATCAGAAGGCAACATTTACCATCAGTACTATCACCCCGAAGCATTGGGAAGTTATCTCGAACTACGGAATCGAATCTCAGAAGGATGTCGATGGTGATCGTAAGTTCATTCAGTTTGCCGAGTCACAGGTCATCTCTACATACGTCACTGCGATTGTCGCTGGTCCATATGTCTCTGTGCATGATGAGTACAAGGGCGAGAAGACAATTCCACTCGGAATCTATGCTCGCAAGTCATTTTTTAAGCATGTTGATGCTGAAAATATCTTTGAAGTTACCAAGCAGGGCTTTGCCTACTTTGAAAAGACTTTTGGTCTTGCCTACCCGTTTGGAAAGTATGACCAGATTGCAGTGGCTGAATACAACTGGGGCGCAATGGAGAACGTCGGGTGAGTAACTTTTCATGAAGATGTCTTGATTTTCCGCAGCAAGGTAACCGAGCGTAACTACGTCAGCCGCGCGACAACGATCCATCACGAAATGGCCCATATGTGGTTCGGTGACTTGGTCACAATGAAGTGGTGGGATGACCTATGGCTCAATGAGTCATTTGCTGAGTGGGCTTCATATCAATCTGTCAGCGAGTCAACGAAGTACACGCATGCATGGACTGAATTCAACTCACTCCGCAAGAACTGGGCATACCGCGTAGACCAAATGACAACCACTCACCCAATCGCAGTGGAGATGGAAGATCTCGATGCGGTACGTACTAACTTTGATGGAATCTCCTATGCCAAGGGTGCTTCTGTCTTGCAGCAGCTCGTGGCGCACGTAGGTCGCGATAACTTCATCAAGGGTCTTCGCCTCTACTTTGAAAAGCATGCATTTGGTAATACTGAGCTCAAAGATCTCATCGAACAGCTCGAGGCTGCTTCAGGTCGCGACCTCACACCGTGGGTTTCAACATGGCTTCGCACTGCGGGTGTGAACACACTCAGTCCAGTTATCGAGGTCGAGGGCAACATCTACAAATCAATCTCTGTAAAGCAAGCAGTACCAACGATGCCAGTGGGTTCTACCGAACTTCGCCCACACCGCCTCCACGTTGGTCTCTTTGATATTAAAGACGGCGCACTTACACGTCGTAAGAGCGTGGAGCTCGATGTTGCAGGTGCTCTCACTGAGGTGTCTGCGCTTGCAGGCGAGAAGGTTGCAGACCTCGTTCTCGTCAACGATCACGACCAGACCTATGCCAAGTTGCGCTTTGATGATCGCTCTATTGAAACAATGAAGGGCCACCTCGGCTCACTCGATGATTCTCTTGCACCTTGCCTTATCTGGGCTTCCTTGTGGGATTCAACTCGTGATGGTGAGCTTTCGACATCTGATTACATCTCTATTGCACTCAATGCGTTGAAGACCGAATCAGATATCTCAATTGTGTCAGCCACATTTATGCAGATTGATACTGCTATCTGGGCATATGCCTCACCAGCAAAGCGCGATGGGCTCCGACTTGCAGTTGCTAATGCAGCAGAGGCAATGCTCGATGCAGCTGCTGCAGGCAGCGATCACCAGATGCAATTTGCTCGTGCTTTCGCTAACAATGCAATTACTCCAGCTCACTTCGATCGCATCAAGTCAATTCTTGGCGGTTCGATTGATGGGCTTGCAGTGGATGCTGAATTGCGTTGGTATCTCTTCATCTGCGGTGTTAAGCGTGGCGTATTTGGTCCTGCTGAGATTGAGGCTGAATCAAAGCTTGATCAGACTGCACATGGTGCTCAATACACCGCTTATGCATATGCTGCGATTCCAACAATGGAAGCAAAGAAGGATGCATTCAAGTCAATCACCACTGATAACTTGAGTAACACCATTCATGCTTACAAGTGCCGTGGATTTAACGAGAACATTCACCACGAGCTCTTGAGCCATTTTGTTGACGAATACTTCGACGTTCTGCTCAAGGTCTGGGAGACCAAGGGCTTTGAAGTTGCCGAGACAACAGCAACGCTGACATTCCCAACTTGGGCAATTAGCGAAGAGACTGTTAAGAAAGCTCAGCATTGGCTCGATGTCACCGGCAAGGATGCATCTCATGCGCTTCGCCGTGCAGTCCTTGAGGGCCGTGACACCATGACTCGTGCAATCAAGGCTCGCGCTAAGGATGCATAAAGAGTTCTAGATACAAAAAAGCCCCAGTCACATCGACCGGGGCTTTTTTGTTAAGGAAAATTAAGCAATAAAGGTGATGAAGTTGTCGTTCTCAGAATCCCCTTGTGTGATCTCCTTGCGCTTCTCCTTCTTGGGAGCTGAAGCAATCCAAGCGAGGCCGCCGATCATCACAAATGCCAAGGTAGGAAGGGCGAAGAAATAAGTAAATGTTTCAAGGACTGTGAGTCCTTCACCAGGCTGGGCATAGCCCTCTTGGTTGATCATAGGAAGAAGTTGAGATACCTGGGATAACGACTTAATCATGAGGTTAAGTCTATCCTTACGACTATGAACGAGCGTACCCAGCAAGTTGTTGATTGGTTCACAGGAGCGCCGCTGCGCATCATCTCGGTATTTCTCATCGCCCTCATTAGCCATTCGGTGGGCAAGCGAGCAATCGACCGAGCAGTGGCCAAACTCGCCTCCGCTGATATCAAGCCAGGGCCAGGGGTCGTGGCTCGACAGGCAGAACGCGCACGAACAATCGGCACCGTGCTTACCTCCATCTTTACCGCCTTTGTCTGGGTTATCTCTGGCGGAATGATTATGGGTGAATTTGGATTCGATCTCGGTCCTGTTATCGCATCCGCCGGAATTATCGGCGTTGCAATCGGTCTTGGATCACAGACTCTCGTTAAAGATTTCATCTCTGGCATCTTTATGTTGGTGGAAGATCAATATGGCGTTGGCGACAATGTAAAAGTTGGCGATGTCGAGGGATCTGTCGAAAAGGTTGGACTTCGTGTCACCACAGTTCGCGACTCTTCTGGAACGCTATGGTTTTTGCGTAACGGAGAGATCCTCGTCGTTGGCAATAAATCTAAGAAATAATTAATTTAATCTTCAAAGGAATTGAGTAGGTGCTCAGCGGCGCCTTCCAAATAACGCCACAACTTCTCACGTGCAGCGGCTTCCATCTCCATGCCATCGACTGCTTCGCGCATACATCTCAGCCAAGCATCTCTAGCTGCTGGTCCAATATGGAAACCTGCATGGCGCATTCGTAGACGTGGATGACCGCGCTCTTCTGAATATGTTGTAGGTCCGCCCCAATATTGCTCCAAGAACATCTGTAAGCGACGAGCAGCGCCGGCCATATCGCGCTCTGGGTACATGGGGCGCAAGATTTCATTAGTCGCTACCCGCGCATAGAACTGTGAAACGAGATCGGCGAAGAATGGTTCTCCCCCGAATACCTCGTAATAGTTTGTGGTGTCGCGCTCTGCCATCACACTCTCAATTCTGCCGCTGTTTTGCCTTTTGCAATCTGTAACACCATCAACGCCGAAACGATACACATCGCAGCAGAGATGTAGAAAGCAACTGCATAGTCACCAAGTTGCACGCGCAGAATCGCTGCCCCAAGTGCCGCAACGGATGCACCAATTTGATGTCCCACAAAGACCCAGCCATAGACGATGGTGGCGCGGCCTGGGCCGAGCACCATCCTTGAAAGAATCAAGGTTGGCGGAACAGTCGCGACCCAATCGAGTCCGTAGAAGATCACAAATACCAGCGTTGATGGGTGCACGGTGGCAAAAAGTATGGATGGCAATAAGAAGAGCGAAAGACCACGTAAACCGTAGTAGAAGAAAAGTAATTTTCGAGGATCGTATTTATCGGTGAGATAGCCCGAAGCCAATGTACCTACAACATCAAATACGCCTACGAGAGCCAATAATGATGCGGCAACGGGCGTAGCCATCCCATGATCATGAGCGGCAGGAATAAAGTGAGTACCAATAAGGCCGTTGGTGGAGAGCCCGCAGACAAAAAAAGTGAAGAAGAGAATTTGAAAATTGCGATCTGACTTAGCTTTTTTGATGGTGTCGATTGCTAATCGATATGCCGACAGATCACTCTTCTCTGGAGCCTGCCAATCATCGGGTGCACCGTATGGAGTCGTTCCAACAGCTGCTGGACTTTCTTTGAGGAAGTAATAGATGAGAGGCACGACTGCAAATGAAGCAAGTGCGATAGAGATAGATACTGATTTCCATCCGTAGGTCACGGCGAAATGCGAAAGCAAAGGTAAGAAGATCAATTGACCGGCGGCACTTGCCGCAGTGAGCGCTCCAACAACGATTCCTTTATTTTTAATAAACCAACGATTGGCAACGGTTGCAGCAAATACCAGCGCCATTGAGCCAGTGCCCATTCCAACGCAGACTCCCCAGAGCGCCCAGAGGTGCCAAGGTTGAGAGATAAATATCGTCGAACCTGCGCTGATTGCTACGAAGGTAAGTGCAGTCATAACGACTTTGCGAACCGTGAATCTCTCCATCAAGGCTGCTGCAAATGGTGCAATAAAGCCGTACACCAGAACGTTGATGGCAATCGCAGTAGAGACTTGAGAGCGTGTCCAACCAAAGGCATCTTCCAAAGGAATGATTAAGACGGAAGGTGCTGATCTAAAACCTGCGGTCGCTGCCAAAGTCAGGAAGGTGACGACAAGGGCAGTCCAGGCTGGATGCAGCTTCTTGGTCATTGTGCGAGCCTACTCAGCCGCGCATGTACTTAGCGAGGAATTCTTTCTCGGCATCGGTGATTGGGCGCGATTTCTTAGTCTCCATCGAGACTACGACTTGAACGCTCTTTACCTTGGCATGGACAGTGCCATCTGCGCCGACGATTTCATATCCCAAAACAAATGAGCTGTTCCCTATTGATTCAACCCAGAGGTTTACATCATAGAAAAGTCCGCCATCATAAATAGGTACGAGGTAATCGATTTCGTTGCGAGCGACAACCATCTCTACCAGTGATGCATCGAGACCATTAGCTTTCTGCTCATAGAAAGACCACTGAAAACGAGCCTCTTGAATGTAGGTCAGATACTTTGCATTGTTGACATGTCCAAATGCATCAATATCGTCCCAGCGAATAAATTGCTTATTGGTGTAGATCATTAGCGGGTGAGCTTTCGATATGTCGCGCGATGCGGACGAGCAGCATCTGCACCGAGGCGAGAGATCTTGTTCTCTTCATAAGATTCAAAGTTTCCTTCAAACCAGAACCACTTTGAATCACCTTCGTAAGCCAAGATGTGTGTTGCCACACGGTCTAAGAACCAACGATCGTGAGAGATTACAACTGCACATCCAGGAAATTCTAGAAGTGCATTTTCTAGCGAACCAAGGGTTTCAACGTCGAGGTCGTTTGTTGGTTCGTCGAGGAGAAGCAGGTTTCCACCTTGCTTCAAAGTCAGTGCAAGGTTAAGGCGGTTTCGTTCTCCGCCTGAAAGCACTCCTGCTGGCTTTTGCTGATCTGGTCCCTTAAATCCAAATGCTGCAACGTAAGCACGTGAAGGCATTTCGACCTGACCAACCTTAATGAAATCGAGCCCATCTGAGACGACCTCCCAAAGTGATTTCTTTGGATCGATGCCGCCACGAGACTGATCTACATAAGAAATCTTTACAGTCTCTCCGATTTTCACATTACCTGAATCAGCCGGCTCGAGACCAAGAATTGTCTTAAAGAGCGTCGTCTTACCAGCACCGTTAGGTCCAATAACTCCGACGATTCCATTTCGTGGCAAGGTGAATGAGAGATCGTCGATGAGAACTCGATCGCCGAAGCCCTTTACTAAGTTCTCTACCTCAACAACGATATTTCCAAGGCGCGGTCCAGGTGGAATCTGAATCTCTTCGAAGTCCAACTTACGCATCTTGTCGGCTTCAGCTGCCATCTCTTCATAACGAGCAAGACGTGCCTTTGACTTTGCCTGGCGACCCTTAGCATTCTGACGAACCCAGTCGAGTTCTTCAGATAAACGCTTTGCACGCTTGGCATCCTTCTGGCCTTCAACCTTGAGACGTGCCGCCTTTGTCTCGAGATAGGTCGACTAGTTACCCTCATATGGATATGCACGACCGCGGTCGAGTTCAAGAATCCACTGAGCGACGTTATCCAAGAAGTATCTATCGTGAGTAATCGCAACGACAGTGCCTGGGTACTTTGCTAAATGCTGCTCGAGCCAGAGAACAGATTCTGCATCAAGGTGGTTAGTAGGCTCATCGAGCAAGAGTAAATCTGGTGCTTCGAGGAGCAACTTACATAAAGCAACGCGGCGCTTCTCTCCACCGGAGAGAACCTTTACATCGGCATCTCCTGGTGGGCAGCGAAGTGCATCCATCGCTTGCTCGAGTTGTGAATCAAGTTCCCACGCATTGCGGTGATCGAGCTGCTCTTGGAGCTCGCCCATCTCAGCTAAAAGTTTGTCGTAATCTGCATCTGGATTTGCCATCTCTTCTGAAATCTCATTGAAGCGGCGAACCATCTCCATCGTCTCGGCGACGCCTTCTTGCACATTTTCGAGAACTGTCTTCTCTTCGTTGAGCTTTGGCTCCTGCATCAAAATGCCGACTGTGTATCCCGGTGACAGGTATGCCTCACCATTAGATGGCTGCTGCAAGCCAGCCATAATCTGCAAAACGGTCGACTTACCGGCACCGTTAGGACCGACCACACCAATTTTTGCCCCTGGAAGGAACATCAGGGTTACGTCGTCGAGAATTACCTTCTCACCATGCGCTTTTCGCGCCTTCTTCATCGTGTAAATGAACTCAGCCATAGTTGCAAACCTTACTGGGTACTATTGCCCAGTACCTCATCGCCCCATCGCCTTGCGATGTGATGTCTCTGATGTATGCACAATGCGCCTGTAGCTCAGTCGGATAGAGCACCTGCCTTCTAAGCAGGTTGTCGCTGGTTCGATTCCAGCCAGGCGCGCCAGCGGAAAAGAAAATCGGCCGGACCCTGTAAAGGATCCGGCCGATTTTTTATTCCCGAGCTTTACTTAACCGATCTTTGCAACCTGTGCGAGTGCCTTCTTGAGGAAGTCACCATCAATTACAGAGAAGCCGAGAGCATCACCAGCATCACGAGCACACTTAGGTGAGAGGATGAATTCAGCGAATTCCTTCACAGCAGCTGCCTTGGTCTTATCAGCAGACTTTGTATCAGCCAAGAGGTAGGAGACGATACCGAGTGGGTATGCGCCCTTCTCCTTAGTTGCATAATCGAATGTGAGGTAACCATTTGCATCCTGAGTTGCCTGTGCAAGGAATGCGCTCACGCCTGTTGAATCTGGCGCAACAGATACTCCTGCTGGGTTGATCACATTTGCAACTTTGAGCTTATTAGCCTTTGCGTAGTTCACTTCAGCATAAGTAATTGCGTAAGGTGTCTTACCTGCGAGCTGTGAAACCCCTGAAGATGAAGATGCGCCAACGATACGACCCAAGTTTGCGACATCATTGATGTTGCCTGGGAATGAATCCTTGAATGTTCCGCTCTTAGCCTTTGTCCATACTGTTGGAGCTGACTTGTTGAGGAAGTTTGTGAAGTTCTCAGATGTACCTGAGTTATCAGAGCGGTAGACAACCTGGATCTTCTTATTTGGAAGGATTACCTTGCTGTTAAGGGTACGTGTCTTAAGGACAATTGGGTCACCCTTTGCATCCTTCTTTAATGATCCATCTGCATTCTTTGAGTAGATAACAGTTGTGTTTGTACGGTTGTTATCGGCAAGAATTTGTGGGTCATTCCACATTGTGATTTGACCTGAGAAGATCTTTGCGATGGTATCAGCAGAGAATTGCAGAGTCTTTGAGTTTGGCACGTTGTGCAAGATTGCGATTGGTGCTGCAACTGCTGGAACGTGAATTACTGAAGCACGCTTAGTTGAAGATGTATGAGGAGCATCGGTGAACCAGAAGTCACCAAGTGACTTATCTGAATCTGAACGACCCTTACCGGATCCTGATGATGCATAGGTATAAGTATGTGAAGTAGCTGCTGCAAATGGTGCCTTACATGCTTCGATCAAGAGCGCTGGGAAAGATGCGCCTGAGCCCTGAAGGTTTGCTGCATATGCAGGTGTTGTTGCTACCAAGCCGAACGCGAGTGCAATTGTTGCAACTTTCGCGAGCTTTGAAACTCTCATGTATTTCCCCTTGTTAGATTAGGTGTTCTTACAAGGCAGAACTTACGTCTCCCCCGTTAACCGAGGTCACTATTTGAGGAAACCACACCTAACAGTTAGGTGAACATTTGGTGGTGAATTTAGCCGAATCGGCCAGTGACGTAATCCTCGGTGCGCTTATCTTTTGGACGAGAAAAGATCTCTGTTGTAGGTGCAACTTCAATCATCTGTCCTGGGCCACCATCAGAGAGGAAGAATGCGGTGTAATCAGAGACGCGAGCCGCCTGTTGCATATTGTGAGTAACAATCACAATCGTCATTGTCTCTGAGAGGTGGCGGATAGTCTCTTCAATGCGAAGGGTTGATCCTGGGTCGAGTGCAGAACATGGTTCGTCCATTAAGAGAACCTGAGGCTTCACTGCAAGTGCGCGAGCAATACAAAGACGTTGCTGCTGGCCGCCAGAGAGTGAGCCGCCATGTGCATCGAGGCGATCCTTGACCTCTTTCCAGAGACCTGCGCGTTCGAGGCATTCTTCAAGGAGATCATCCTTATTTTCGACTTTGAGCTGTGCGAGCTTAAGGCCCGATAGAACGTTCTCACCGATTGTCATCGATGGGAATGGGTTTGGTTTCTGGAAAACCATGCCAATCTGCAAACGAATCTTTGTTACATCCACACCAGGTGCATACACATCTTTTCCGTCGAGTAGAACTTCGCCAGCCATTGCTGCTGAAGGAATAAATTCATGCATGCGGTTGAGTGTGCGAATGAATGTTGACTTGCCACAGCCAGATGGACCAATGAGGGCTGTCACAGATCCTGGTGCAAAGTCCAATGAAACATCAGCAAGTGCGTGATGCTTGCCAAACCATGCATGAATGCCACGCGCTTCTAGGCCAGTACCGAAGGCTCTAGTACCTGCTACTCGCGGGGTTGCTGCATTTGCAACATCAGAGAGTGGAGATGTCATCGGGTGACCTTTCTAGTGCTTAAGTAACGTGCTGTCGTAAAGAGAATGAGGACCAAAACTACGAGAACTAAGAGGCCGGCCCAGGCGCGTGTAATAGCCTCTTCCGAGCCTGCATTGAAGGACTTCCAGATATAGAACGGCAATGAGCCCATTGGATCCTGGAAGGGGTTTGCATTAACGCGATCCCCGCCGCCAGTGACAAGGAGAAGTGGTGCTGTCTCGCCCGCAACTCTTGCAACGCCCAGAATCATCGCTGTGATGAGACCGCTCTTCGCTGCTGGAAGAACAATCATTGCAACTGTGCGCCATTGAGTTCCGCCGAGCGCGGTTCCCGCCTCACGAAGATCTTGTGGGATGAGGTTGAGAACTTCTTCAGAGGTACGAGCAACGGTAGGAATCATCAAGATTGTTAGTGCGAGAGAACCCATAAATCCAGAGTTCGCTTTGGTGATTGGGTAAAGAACCGCAGAGAGAATAAAGAGGCCAGCAACAATTGATGGAACGCCAGACATTGCTTGAACCAAGAACTTAATTGGTTTTGTGAAACGTCCTTTTATCTCTGTCAGGTAGAGCGCGGTAAGGATTCCGATAGGTACGCTCAGAATAAGTGCGAAGAGAACCATGACAAGAGTTCCGACAATCGCATGAAGCAATCCACCGTTATTGAGTGGATCAGTAGGTGTTGCAAGAGACATATCTTGAGTAAAGATAGTGAGCTTGATGCCCTTGTAGCCCTTTTGAATGATGGTGGCCAAGATACTGACAATCGGAATCAAGGTGATGATTCCGCCAGCTGCAATGACGACTTTCACTGCAGAATCTTTTGCAGACATGTATCCATACTTGAGGAAGCTCAGGGCACCGGTCGCGATTGCGTAAGAGAAGAAGAAGAGGAAGAAGTAGGCGAGCTTGCCCTTCATCGGAGTTATCTCAATAAAAATATATGTGAAGAGCGCCGTTGCGAGGAAGATGACAGCATCGCGCACGCGATCTTGCTTTGTTGCTTTCCAAGGAGCTGTTGGCTTTACCTCAATCATCGCCCTGACTTCCCTGTTCGCTTGATGATGACATCAGCCAATGCGTTGACGAGCAATGTGAGGATGAAGAGCACAAGACCAGCAGCCATCAAAGCCTTAATCTCATAGGGCGTTGCCTCGCCAAAACGAAGCACAATGAGTGAAGCAACGTTGCCACCGGCGCCAAGGAGAACATGCCAGTTAATCTGGAAAACAATGTTGAGAACGGTATAGACCGCAACTGTTTCACCCATAGCGCGACCGAGACCAAGCATTGCTCCGCCAATCACACCTGAGCGGCCATGCGGAATAACTACAGCTTTAATCATCGCCCAACGTGTTGCACCGAGCGCATAAGCAGCTTGAATTCGATCAAGTGGAGCTTGTGAAAAGACTTCTCGAGAGACCGAAGTAATGATTGGAATAATCATGATTGCAAGCACAACGCCTGCTACAAAGGGCGAGCGCGTTACAACGTATGGCTTGATTTCAAAGATCGGAATCCAACCAAGATATTTATTAATTAACTTCGCCCAGTATTCAATACTTGGCATCAAGACCAAGAAGCCCCAAATACCAAAGAGGATTGATGGGAAAGCTGCCATCATGTCGATGACAGTGACAAGAATTTTCTTGAGCCACTGTGGTGCGTAGAAATTCAAAAAGAGCGACATTGCTACTGAGATCGGAAGTGCAATAACAACCGCGACAAATGCGCAGAGAATTGTTCCGACCAACATGGCACCAAGACCAAAGTCGCTGTCGACAACATTTGCTGATTCGTCGTAACTAACGACCCAATCCGCGCCGGTGATAAATGAAAGTCCTTCACTTCGAAGAATTTCAAAGCCACGGAAACCAAGAAAAGCTGTAATCAAACCTAGGATTGCAAGTGATGAGAGTCCTCCTGCCGTAACAACTCGGCGGAAAACTCGATCAGAGCGGCGAGGCTGCGTGGTGATTTCACGCGGCGCAGGAGCTGTGGTCATGCCCGCATACTGCCCGCAACCACGGAAAAGAAGGCTGATACTTGGTGAACGGAAGGTGAACGAGAGTTGAAACCTCTCTCCACACCGATAGGCTCGCCCCATGCCTGCTGAACTACCCCACCTCGTCTGGATTGATTGCGAAATGACCGGCCTCTCACTTGAAAGTGATGCCCTTATCGAGATTGCAGTCCTAGTGACCGATTCCGAGCTCAACATCATTGGTGAAGGCGTTGATCTAGTCATCCACGCCACTGAGGGTCAGATTGCTGGGATGAATGACTTTGTTCGTCAGATGCATACCTCTTCAGGGCTGATCCATGAGATCGCCGAGGGCATCGATATGGCCGATGCAGAGCAGCAGATTCTCGCCTACCTTGCCGCAGCGGGGGTTCAACCAGGAAAGTCCCCATTGGCCGGAAATTCTGTCTCCGTCGATCGCAACTTTATCGCTCGCGATATGAAGCAATTGGCAGAGTTCCTGCACTATCGCACCATCGATGTCTCCACTATTAAAGAGTTGTCACGACGCTGGTATCCCAAGGCTTACTTCGCAGCGCCAGCAAAGACTGGCAATCATCGCGCCCTGGGTGACATTCAAGATTCGATTGCAGAGTTAGCGTATTACCGCGAGGCTGTTTTTGCGCGAAAATCAGTTGAAATCAAGCGTGCACGAAACCGGTTTCTTAATTTCGGTCCTTGGCGGGTAAAGTAGCGCCCTGCACAGCACATGGTGGGCGTAGCTCAGCTGGTAGAGCACTCGGTTGTGGTCCGAGATGTCGCGGGTTCGACCCCCGTCGCTCACCCCACTTTCCCCTTTCTAGCCCTCTTGGGCTAGAAATATTTGAATAGCTTTAAGAGAAAGTAGTCGCCCATGATCTTCGACGTTGTAGTTGAAATCCCAGCAGGCTCACGCAATAAATATGAGATCAACCATGAGACCCACGAGGTCCGCCTCGACCGCATGCTCTTCACCGCAACACGCTTTCCTCATGACTATGGTTTTGTAAAGAACACTCTCTCTAACGATGGCGATCCATTGGATGCGCTCGTAATGCTCGATGAGCCAACTTTTCCTGGCTGCGTGGTCTCTGCTCGCGCGGTAGCGATGTTGCGTATGACTGATGAGAAGGGTGGCGATGACAAGCTTCTCTGTGTTGCTGCGGGCGATATTCGTAAATCGGGAATTAAAGATATTGGCGACCTGCCGGTATATGAACTCGATGAAATCAAACACTTCTTTGAGGTCTACAAGACGCTTGAGCCAGGCAAGGAAGTTATTGGTGGCGATTGGGTAGGCCACGATGAGGCTGAGGCTGAAATCCAAGCTTCCTACGATCGTTATAAAGCAACTAGATAAGTAAAACATCTACCGAGGAACACACTCAGTAAAGGTACGGTGAGCCAAATGGACCTAGTAAATACCGGAGACACTGCACGCTCTCTAGGACGCGCTTATGCATGCTAAAGTAAAAGTAATTTCCGCCTTAGTACTGAGCGCACTTTCCTTCACCTTCGTCGCGCCGGTGCCAACTTTTGCGGCACTTCCGACTGCAAATATCCTCATTGATCCCGGAAATGTATCGACTTATTCAGGTTCGGGAACTACGGTCAATAGCATCGGTAGCGCATCCGCGACAGGAACAATGAACAATGTTACTTATAGCGCAACAAACGGAGGCACTTTTATCTTCACGGGTTCCTCATCCTATATAAATTTTTCAAACGCATACCAATTCGGTGATAACTTCACAATCACAGCATGGGTGAAGCAATCAGGAACTCCTTCTCAAATTCAAGCGTTAATGGCGAATACCGCTGGTGGTGGAAATTCAAATGGCTTCAAAGCCTTTTGGAATGAGTACAACACCAACAACCGTAAGATGGTGCTCGAATCAGGAAATGGATCCGCAAACGGTTTTAGTAACACAGGTTCTGCTACTGTCGCCGCAAGCGGCTGGCAACATCTCACTTATGTTGTAAGTCGGACGTCTATGACCACGACCATGTATCTCAATGGTATTTCGCAGAGCATGGGCACAAACTCACTCCGAAATGACTTTGCCACTAACCAAGCTTGGTTTATCGGTGCATTTACTGATGGAGCCTTCTCGCTCAATGGCAGCATTGGTGTCTTCAAGGTGTTTAACTCTGCGCTATCTGCTTCAGATGTTGCAGATGACTTCAATCAGTATTCAGTTCGATATATCGCCCAAAATCCAGTGATCACCGCAAGCGCATCATTCTCAATGGCATCCCCCGCGACCTATCGAACCCCTGTAACCGTGACCGTGAATTCAAACGCTGCCGGGAAAATAGGATTAAGGGCCAATGGAAAGTGGATTCCTGGCTGCCGCCAAGTTGCCATCACTACGACCGCAGCATGTACATTCAAGCCTTCAATACATGGGGCAATTTCGATTACTGGGGTGTTTACACCGGCAAACAGTGCTTCATTTAATCCCGCAACCTTTAGTGCTCCGGCTTTTGGAGTGCAATCGCGTAGCAATAAACGTTAATTAATTTTCAGTTTTAACGAACTGGCAATATCTGTTCTGGGCATTTGGCAAGGATTGATTTCATCGCCGCTTTTTCAGCTTTCGTAACCCAAATCGAGTACTTCGCCTTTACCGCGATTTGCCGTGCAACATATGTGCAACGATAACTCTTTAGCGGCGGCAACCATGTCGCTGCATCGCCATCGCCTTTCTGCGAATTCAGCTTCATCAGAGTTGCCTGTAGATTGAGTGGGTCGTTGTAGAACTTCACACGCTTTGTTGCGTCCCACTTAAATGCACCCTTTTGCCATGCATCAGAGACTGCAACGACGTGATCTATCGGAACGAGATTGCTCGTCCCCTGTCCTCTCACAAATGTCAGCGTTGTGCCCGAGTAAGGGTCTGTAAATTCACCAGTGAGCACAGTGCAGCGATCAGAATCGAGGAGTTCGTTCTTTAGATCCCTCGCTAGAACTTCATTGCGAGCATCGCATCCATTTCTATCTGGGTCGGCCCACTTTCCAAAAAGTGCATCTCTCTCGTAGCCGGTTTTTGGTGCTCGGCCCTTCACTGTCAAAGACTCAAGCACCACTGAAGCTTTCTGATCTGCCGCCATCGCTGGCTCCGACGGCGCTGCAAATACCAATGCAACTAGAACTAGCGATATTCGTTTCTCCCAGATGGACATGGCTAATTGAATGAACGCATAGGAAGGCTTCGAAGGGAGAACCATTTACCAGCGTGATCCTGAAGAACTGGCTGACCGTTAGGTATGTTCTGGTACCACCCTGTTGTGGCATTGCGCTCAGAAGAAGTCGCGTATCCACCTGAAGGAGCAACGTCTTTCACGGCATCAAGTTCATATGCAGAAGGCAAGAACCAATCTGAATATCCGCCTTGCGTGTACTGATCTGCATAGACACCGCTTCCGGTTGTGCAGTTTGCTGCAATCAATGCTGTATTGGAAGCACCGGTACCAATAGCTGTGCCAGTTCCAAGCGCAGTTGAATATCCTGGATCAGAAGAACCGCACCACACCATTGTTCCTGATGAAGGTGTACCAATTTCAAAATACTTTCCAGTTGAGTTTCCTGGGGTTGAAGGTGTGATTCCAATTGTTCCCCCGGCAGGGCCGACATCACCGACTGAATACACCATTGAACAATTACCGTTTCCTGAACTTTGCAATGTGTACTTCACTGCTTGCGATGCAGGAATTTTGTTCGATCCATCTGAGGTGATTGAGGTTAACTTGATTACCGAGGCGCCAATTTCGGCATTAGCACCACCGCCTGGTGACGATGAATCAATAGTCACCGTCTCAAGGGTTGTGTTATCTCCGATTGAAGTTTTTGTAAAAGTTTTTCCGTTTGCACCGACAGCAATAATTGCTGGTTGCGCTAACAATCCTACGGATGAAGTCTCACCGTAGACTTGCAAAGTAAATGAATTATCGTGCGTGCGGGTAGAGATGTCGCCGAGCTCAATTGAATCTAGTACGAAGGTGTTTCCAACCAACACTGCCTTTGGTTTGATGATCAGATACGAATCGCAAGTGCTTGTTACGAGAATGCCTTGACCAAATTCTGTTGATGAGTTCCCATTGATGGAGATATTCGCTGCCAAGGTGTAAGAGATAACTGCAATGGCTGCGAGACTTGAAAAGCCCACCAGCCACTTTGAAAAGGACCGACCACTCTCGCGGGTTGAAAAGACTGAATCCATGGCGATGTCCCTTAATATGCACTTGGTTTGACACCCCAATAGTAAATGGGGCGGGCCCTATCCGTATATCAACCCTCAAGTTCGAGTTAAGCCCTCTATATTTCCCGTTTTTGGGTGGTCAAAGTTGGCTTACGGAACTGGTAAGGTCTGCTCTGCATTTAAGCGTTCCCGCGCTTAAATGGGTTGTTAGCTCAGTTGGTAGAGCAGGTGACTCTTAATCACCGGGTCGGGGGTTCGAGTCCCTCACAACCCACTTCTAACGGTTCTTGGTTAATTTTCAACCAAGATTCAAAATCAAGGCTCTCTGAAAAGCGATCACTTAATTTTGTAACCTTTCGGGCATTTAGGGTTCAACGCTGTAACTTTCTTGGCGATTTTCCCCTTCACGCACTTAATTGTTGACTTTCTCTGAGCTGCTGCGGCTTTCTCTGCTGCGGCTTTCTCTGCTGCGGCTTTCTCTGCTGCGGCTTTCTCTTCATCCACTATTTGTTTTAAGTACATTTCAGCTTCTTCAATTAATGTGAAATATGCCTGAGCCGTCTCATATTTTCCGCCTGGATTACTCTTTGAGTACTGTTCGGTCCAACTTGGATGATCTTGTGGAAATTGAGCATTTGGCCCTTGGCTACAGCAAGCAGTCCCTACAAAAAACCACTCATTGTTCTCTATCAACCACAGAGGTCCACCGGAATCCCCGCCACCGAGTGCACTTCCGATCGGCATAAGAGTTGTTAATGTGAATCCATCGGAAAAATTCCGTTGGTTATTATTTAATCCCCAGTAAGTTTCTCTTGCCTTAACTTCTAGAATCGAAGGCTTGGGGTCTTTGCCCGCCCCTGACATGTTGTTTAGGAAGTCTTGATGATTTTTAAATCCGTAACCAAGCGAGTACAAGGTGCTCTGATTATCTATTGCGCTCTGTATTTGAGCTCTTGTAGCAATTTTATGTGATTGATTAGTAATTGCTTTTTCTAACACTAAAATCCCAAAATCCCTATACGGTTCGCGAAGGTTGTTGGACTCTTTCAAGGCAAACTGTGCTAGAACGCGAGACCCACGTTTCCAGCCATCTATTCCGGGGTCTCCAGGTAGTGAGACATACATTCCCGCCGATTCGGGCAAAATGCCCACGAAAGGGTTCCCCTTGAGATCTGCACTCAACTTGTTGTTTGGATCTAACCGTAGAAGGCAATGCGAGGCAGTAAAAACAATTCGTGGAGATATTGCTGCTCCAGAACATCCTGAAAAGAGCGACGGATTTGAGTTGTCGCTCCAACCGTAAATTCCAACTACGTAAGGGCTATTTGATGCGTCATTTCCACCTTGAAGCGCAGTTGCCAGATGGGGTGTACCTAGACTAAAAGTAAGCGCCAAAATAATCGTTATAAGCGATCTCTTCATATTCAAATATTAGCCTCAAGCCACGATTTGAGCGTTGAACGGAAGCGATAAAGAATCGACACTGAAGAAAAGGCTTGATTTGTGTTCTTGGGTCGGGGGTTCGAGTCCCTCACTTTGGTTTATCTGGTGGCGGACAACGATGAGAGCCATATTGGATTGTTTGTAAACTACGAAGTTCAGATTATGGAAAGTGTGATTACGCTGCTTAAAGGTAAATAATTAGTTAAAGAGCTAGCGAACGTTTGTCCTGGTGACGACTTTGACGCTAATTGTGCCGGGGCTACTAATAAGCCCACCATAGGTCCCAACGGCTTGTGCGCCGATCAGAACAACGCCTCGGTTCGAAGGGCGCCAGTTGCATGTCACTGAAAAACTAGAGCT
>JACCEC010466949.1_pt1 | contig 17584 bp, 13 predicted proteins | sample 7450121 | NCBI WGS metagenome assembly JACCEC01 (sample SAMN15323455, study PRJNA562643) | freshwater metagenome | isolation source: river surface water | place: USA:Blue River Watershed | collected 2017-08-18 | reverse complement strand
TTATCCCGGCTTCCGTCTAACAGAACATTGGTTTTGCCAATAATGGTTTGACGTAAGGTGTTTAAGGGCGTTGCTAACACTTGTAATTGTTCAGAAAAATGGCTATCGAGTTGAATGGTATTATCAATGGCATGGGGTAAACCTTGCCAAGAAATCACTTCTCCTTTGGCATTAAATTTAACCTTTAAATCTCCTAAATACTTGCCCCATTCCCAATCCGTCACCACTAAAACGGTTTTGCCATTGGGTGTTGTTTCGACCACCGGATAAGGTTGTGTTGCATTCGGCATAGAACCCAGAGGAGTATGGGTATGTCCACCGATAATAATATCAATATCATCGATAGTTTTGGCTAAATTCAAATCAGATTCAAACCCGATATGAGTCAAACCAATAATTTTATTAATTCCTTGTTGTTTTAATTCTGCAACCGCTTGTTTTGCCGCTTCCACTGCATTCGTAAAGGTGACACCTTGCCCTGGACTTGACATTTTAGCCGTGTCTTCGGTTGTTAAGCCAAAAATTCCGATTTTTTCACCATTCACTGATAAAATAGACCAAGGTTTAACTAAACCCTTTAACGGTGAGGAATCGGCTATTTTTAAATTAGCAGAAACCAGAGGAAATTGAGATTTTTTAATAAAATCTGCTAACACGGTTTGTCCCCGATCAAATTCATGGTTTCCCAAAGTTCCTGCTTGATAATTCATCTGATTATAAAAGGGTAAATCCGCTTGACCCAAATAGAAATTAAAATATAAGGTTCCCTGAAAAATATCACCCGCATCTAAGAGAAGGGTTTCTTTAGGGTTTTCGGCTTTTAAGCGATCTATTAAGGTTTTCCGTTGAGCAATTCCTCCTAATTGAGTGTCCTTAATGGTAATGGGTTCTAAATGAGCATGGTGATCATTCGTGTGGAGAATTCTGAGGTTAAATTCCGGTTCAAATACTCCTAAACTGTGGGGGGCGATCGCTAAAATCAAACCCATTAAAAATAAACTCACACCCCATTTTAAGATCCGTTTCATAGTCTCATTAACAGTTATTCAAAAGTTGAAATTGAAATCCCATAAATTCGGGCTTCTACCCATTCAGCGATTCCCTATTCCCTATCTAAAATTTTGAGAAACCCGGTTTTAAATCTCTTTATAATCCCGATTAATCAGCTTGATTATCTTGAGATTCTGAGGGTTTAGATTCTTCCTGAACCACTTGAGGAACCTCATAATTAATATCACCAAAAACAGAAATAAAATTACCCATTTCCGGGGTATCACTCACGATAGAAAATTGTTCAGGATAGAGAATCACATTTTCATATTCAAAACCCGGTTCTCCCGTTTCACTTAAAATGGTTAGGTCAACCGCATATCCTTCTTTGGGACGTTCATAACATTCAATTACCGTTCCAATTGTTCCTTTAGGAATCATGGATTTTCCGAAATTTGCAGGAATATCCACTAAAGTTTTAATCCGATCATAGGTTTGTGCTTTCATGGTTGAGTCCAAAATGGAAGTCAGACGAACAGTTGGGGGTTTGAAGTCATAACGGCTGTGACCTTTCCAAGCTGTAGGGTTGGGTCTATCATAGCGGATTAGTTTGCATTCGTCTAATGAATTTTCAGGTCAAAATAAAAGGGTGATTAATTATCTGATGAGGATGAAAATTCAATTAAGCTTAAATGCTGAGGATTTTGCAGTAAATATTGGGAAACTAAATAGCCAGAAATTGTCCAAGTTTGATACAATCTAGCTTGACGACCAATAATTTTTCCATCCTCATCATCATAATATTCTGGCCATTCATCATTGGCTAAATATTTTTCAGCGATGGTGATAGCATGGTTGGCGATTTCTTCCTGACCCATTTTAATCGATGCGGCGGTTAATGACCACATTAAAACAGGCCAATTTCCACCATTATGATATGACCAAGGTACATTTTTAGGATCACATCCGGTGATAATTTCCCAATCTCGACCCATCACCGCCGGATAACAAATTTTGATCGGCATTTCTCCGATTAAATTTGACCATTGTTGCTCAATTAAAGTCAAAATAGCTTGAGATTGTTTTGCCGTTATTAAGGAACTAATAATGGATAATAAATTGCCTTGAGTAAAGAACCGAAAATCGATCCAACCTACACCTACATTTCCAACTAAATAACCGCCTTTGCGATCTAACCATCGTAACACCCAACCCGGAACCGTATTCGCATAAATATTAAATTTATTTAAAGCCGTTTCTCCAAATTCTTCGGTTTGGTAACGATACACTCGACGCAATAAAACCGGATCTAACCAATAGTGATGTCGAATATATTTAATTAACCGATGTAAGCGATTTTCAATATCTAAAGCTTGAATAAATCCAGAATTTAATAATTCTAATCCGGCTTTTAAAGCGATATAAAATAACGCTTGAATTTCAATCGGATGACCATAAACTCCCATCCGTCGATCTATCATAAAAGCTCCTTCAGGAACTAACATGGTTGGAGTCATATCAAACCGTTTAGCCAAACACAATTCTAATAATAATTGAATTCCCCGTTGAAATTCAGGACGATGGGCAATTTTTTCTTCAGGAACATTTGCTTGTGAGCAAGCTTTTTCATAGATTTTTAATAGGAAAATCCACCATAATCCTGAATCAACGGGAGTGACCCGACCAATGGCGCGTTGACCAAAATCCGCTTTAATTTCTTGTTGATTAATAACTAAAAAACTAGCAGGCATTAACCCCTGTCCCGGTCTTACCCATTCGCCATTTTGTGGATCTTGAGTTAGGAGAGCTTGCCGAACTTCTGCAAATAATCCTTCTCCTAAAATGGAACTTTCCCAATCTAATTGTAACCCTAAAGTCACCTCTAAAAAATTTCTAACGATTTCTCGTTTTCCCTGCATTAAAAATGCTAATCCGCAGGGAAAGAAATCCCTAATAAAGCATTCATTATAATTGAGTTGTTCTTCGACTAATACCTTTTCTGTTGCGGCAACAGTTCCTACAGGTTTACCATTATAAAATCGAATCGATTGTTGTAATAAAGCTTCTGCTTCTGCAATTAAACTATGATTCATGGAAAAACACTAAACCTTCACACTCAGATCCAGACTATTTTATCAAAAGTAGATCAAATATTATTCTGATTAATTCTAAAGAAATCTTAAGATCTGCAATAATCAGAAAACTCAACCTAATTAAATAGAAAGTTTAACAACCTAAACTACCCAGGCTTACTTGTAGAGAAGCGTGGGTAGTTCACATTAGATATCCCTAGCTCTAAAAAGAGGAATTTAGGGGGATCTAATCTTCAGATATAATGGGTTCTTCAGCTAAATTCCCTAATCCAATTGATGTTAATAACTCCTTCCATTCCTCTAAAATTTTAGGATCTTGGGGTTTTTCTTGTCGCATTGATCCTAACATTGTTAGAGTTTCATACCACAATTGATTTTGGGCATAAACTTCTATTTGTTCTAAAGGAGTTGTGGATTGTTCTAACTGATTGATTAACGCTGCTGTGGGTATAACCCGTTGAATTGATCCTTGGACATAATCATCTTCTGCCCTAATTTTGGGATTACAAATAAAGGCAAATTGCCAAGAATAGGTTTTACCCACTTCTAACGCGGGAGCATTTTGAGGCAGTTTAAACTTGATAATTCCGGGTGTTCCTGAAAGGGTAATTTTCTGTTTAAAAATAGCGTTTTCCTGATCATCTAAAAGAATAAATTCTGCTTGAGATTGACCATTAGATTGATAAGGAACATAAACCCAAAATGTTGGGTAGGCGGATAACGTTAAATCTATTTTACTCTTAGGAATTAAAGCTGTTAACGGTTTGGTTAGGGCTGGACATCCTGTTCGGCTGCCCGAACCTTCTCGGTTGTTATCTTCTTCTGTATCAGGGGGTGTAAATTCCGTCGCTACTGGCTGAGAATTTGAGAAATTAACTTGTGGATTTACCGAGTTAAAATCGGCAAAAATAGATAATAAATGAATTGAAAGAAAGGCGAATGCTGTCAACTTAGTTAGATTCATAAATGAATGCTAATTTTTTATACAAAAACGGTCAAGAAACCAAGTTTCTGATTTCAGTTCGGTTTGAGTAACACAGGTTTCTTGAGAAACCCGGTTTCGGGGTTACTTATCTATTGGGAGTTACCGTAAACTTTATGCAAATACTACAAAGATTTATTGTAATACAAGATTTATAGGCTGTAAAGGGGAGAGATTCTCCGATTATACACCTCACTATTTCAGGCGGATGAGTAGTGCTGATAATACTAATCCTAAACCTGGTGTTACTAAAGGAACCCAAACTCCCTGGACTAAAAACAACCAACACACCCCATACAGCACACCTGTAGCACTTCCCACAATGACCAGCAACCCAACTTGATCTCGAACGATCCAAGCTAACCCCCCACCCAACAACGACCACAAACTAATCCAGAGGAGTTCAACACTGATGGGCCAAACTGTCATTAACGGACGTCCATCTAATACAGCCGATATCATTTGACTCACCATTTCTGCTTGTAAAAATAGCCCAGGAACAGGTTTCTTGCTATAGGGGGTTGACTTAGATTGTACAACGTAAGAAGATGCAATTGTGCCAATCAAAACAATTTTATCTTGAATTAAATGAGGGTCTACTTCTTGATTTAAAACCTCCGTTAAGGTTACGGATTTTGCCAGCTTAACCGAATTGCGATAATTTAATAAAATTTGAAACATTGTAATATGATTTTTAGCATAAAATCCGACTTTAATTAAGCGTTTAAAAAGGGTATTTTTGATAATAATTAGATTTGAATTATCAATCCGCTCCGGTTTAATCCCTTCATCATCAAGATAATTTAATGCGACACGGGTACTAAATCCATATTGAGGATTACAGTTTTCAGAGTCTTTAATATTTGTAAACAAAATTTGGCGACGTAATACCGCATCAGAATCAACTTGAACATCACTAAAACCAACCTGATCATTAATCGCATTTAGGGGAGCTTTAATTGCGTCTTCCTCCTGATTTTTCCCTCGACAAATCACCATGACTTGCTTTGGGTTATCCATTAGGAATTGAGTAAAATCTTCGCTACCTGGCGGTTGAGGAGTATCTCGATAAAGATTTAACCCAATGACTCTCGGTTGATGACGTTGTAAGCTTTTTAAAACTTGGCTTAAGATTTGATCAGTAATCGGCCATTTCCCGTTTAAATTTTGAATATCATTTTCGGTAATTGTTACTAATAATAATCGTTTATCCGGTTTTTCAGGAGGACGCGATCGCATTAACTGATCATAAGCGTGTAATTCCCAAAATTCAAACCCTCCTAAAAATCGAAATCCAATAATTAAAATTATAACAGATAAATTAACCGCTAGAGGGAAAGAAGATAAAGATTTTAACTTATTTTTAAACTGAGCTTTCTTCTGAGGAATTTGAGGTTTAAATTGTAAGGGTAAAACTGCCGGATTTTGACAAATAACAGGCAACCAACTGGCACAAGGAAACTGATTTTCCAGAATATATAATCGTTCCCTAGCTTCTCGAACTGACAAATAAAAAGAGTCTCCCGATATCAATTTTTGCAGAAAAAATTTAAGAAAATGATGGGCGACAGCATCCGCGACGGGTTCTCGCATTACAATCATTTGGGGAATATTTAATTGGGTGAGTTCCGTTGCAATTCCCAACCCATCACAGGAGTTAAAAATCGCTAAAGTTAACCCTCGTTCAATGGCTTTTTTAAACCCCGGTATTAAGTCTCTAATTGCAACTCGCTCTTGAGGATTAATCGCAAATTCTCCCGTTTCTTCGTGATCAAAACTACAACTATGTCCAGCAAAAAATAGAATATCCCACCCCTGTTGATTCCATAACTGTTCATCCAATTGTTCACGAGAAGGTTCAACTAAAAATACCGTTTCTACATCCGGTAATGTTGTCAATAATTGACGATCTGTATTGATATCAATGCCTCGACTATCTCCCAAAATTGCTAAAATTCTCAGGTGAGTTTTAATCGAATTTGAAGAAAAGTGTTGATGATATTCTGGGGTACTTAAAGCGAATTCAGCTTGGGGATAATCTTGGAAAAATTGCCACTGATGCCAAGGTAAACGGCGAACGGGAATATGATCGGTTTCTAAGATTAATTGAATGCGATCAGAAGGATGTAAAATCGAGCGTAATTTTTGATCAATTTTTCTAAAGTTAGAAGAATTTAACCACTCATTAAAATAGTATTTATATTGCTGACAAATATCCCCAAATTCTACTTGAGAAACATGAGTAATATCTTCAGTTTCTAATTCTATTCTCGGACGAAACGCTAAACTTTGATACAAACTTTGATACATTAATTGCCAACGACGGGCGATCGCCATTAATTCAGAACTACTCGGTAAACTGCCATTAAACTTCATGGGATAGGGATTTTTTGAGTCCAAAACCATCGCTGTTACGCCAGGAAAACCTGCGATTAAATCCCCTACCCCTAAGTTTAACAATACAATTTTATCGGTCATTCGATCTCTGATTTTACAGTCTGAATTTAATGATAATTTGTAGAGACATTATTGACAATATCTCTACAATCTTTTCCTCTAAATTTCAAATGCTTCGGTGACAGCAACTTCACCTAACGCTACTTGAATTTTAAATCGTTCTCCAGGTTGTCCTTTGAATCGAGGAAGTTGAATATAATTATCCTGTAAACGAGATTGAACTTCCCCCATCACCTGTCCTGATTCTTCTAGCAAAATTAACCGAACCCCAGGTGGTAAATACAATTGATTTTCCATCGGATGCAGTCGAACCCTAACCGCAAATCTGCTATCGGATTCTATATTAAAAGCGACTAATAAAACAACAGTTATTTGTCCTAATTGTACTCCTAAATCGATTAATTTTGCCGCTTGAGTTATTTCCTCTCGATCTCCCGATAAACTCCGCATAGCAAACGCCTGTTGTTCATTGGTAAGAACGGGTGAAATTAATTGCCATCCAGCTTCAAAAATATTAGCTAACCACAAACTTAACTGGGCAGGTTGAATCGGAAATTCTAATTGTTGTAATAAGTTTAAATCAGAAAAAAAATCTTCAAAAGGTCGAAATTGTGTTAAAGGGATTTCTTCTTGATTTACCTGTTTAACAAATCCTATAATTTCCGCTTCTTTTAAAGAATCAAAAATCCTGATAGCTACATAACCGATGCGATTTGTCCAGACTTCCGCCGGAACAAAACAACTTTGCTCCTGTTCTCGTACAGGACGACATTCTAAACGACCTTTTCCGATTAGTTGTAAATCCGCAATATTGCCCCCTAATTGACAAATTGGATTCCAACTATCACTGGTATTAAGTTCAGTTGAAATTTCCATCCATTGCAAATAAGTATTCACTATCCAAACCGCTAAGGTATTAAAATAAACTTGCTCTCGTTTAGCAGGAGTTGGATGTTGTCGGGCAAACTGTCGCGCTTTTTCGTGGGCGGTTTGCGGAATCAACATCGGTAAGGTTTGATTGTCAAGATACAAACGATTATTGACCATAAATTCAACTCTCCAAATTTTTAATGATGACTCCTAAATTTCCTCTTGTTATAGATATCCCTCAGCTTCGCCAAATTTACGCAAATATTTTGTACAATTTCGTTCATAAAAACTGCTGAGGGTAGAAACGGGTAAACCCAATTCTTGAGATAAGTCTTTCCAATTCGTTTCTGGGGGTAAACGTCGCAAAATTAGCAGTTGACAGGTAACATCCTTTCGTCCTCGAATATGATGGTTGTGTAACTCCCCAGTAATATCACTTTCTGCCCATTTTCGCACCGTTTCTAACATCGGTGGAACATCTTCAGGAGCTTTGAGAGTCTCTAAAATATTAATGAATTGATTTTCAACTAAAATTTCATTCGATATCATGCGATTAGCTTGTTGCTGGATTTTCCTTTTCTCATTATGTAAAACCCATTTTAGATAATTATTTAGCCAAGTAATAACACTACTCAATTCAGGATTATAGGATTTTCCTGTAGTAGATTCACATAAATTTAAACAGAAAAATAACCAGGTTTTTTGCCATGCGTCTGCATAATAGGATGTATTTTCTCGCCAAAGTTTACCTGATTTTTGAATTAACCGATAAATTTGGGTTAAACCTCGCTGACGTTCTACGGTTTTCGGTGGAAATTGGCAAGTTTGAGCTATCAGTTGCAGCAAATTTTTCTCAAGTTCTGTTAAAGACATCTCAAATTAGAGTAGGATTAATTTTGAGGTCAGAATTAATTATAAACAAGTATGCGACGCCGAACTTTCTTTTTTTGGTTTTATTCGACATTGTTACTTTCCTTTACATCTTCTTTGGGAATCAACAAACCCAATTCAGTCTTAGCCCTTCCCATCCCCCAGGAAGCGATGAAACTCTATGAACAAGCGAATCAATATATTGATCAAGGAAACTTAACCCAAGCTTTAACAACATTAAAACAAGCATTAACTCAGTTTCAAGCATTAGGAGATCAAGTCAGTGAAGCGGGAATCTTAAATGATATTGGATTAGTATATCGTAATCAAGGTCAGTATGAAACTGCCTTAGAGTATGCGAAAAAAGCCTTAAAAATTCGTCAAAATTTAAACGAGCAATCTGGGATTGCTCAAACTATTACTAATATTGCTCAAGTTTATAGTTTACAAGGGAACTATCCCCAAGCCATAGAATATTTTGAAAACGCTTTAAAGATTGTGGAAAACTTAGGTGAAACCCAATCCCAAGGTTATATTTTAACTAATTTAGGGGGAGTTTACCAAAATTTAGGACAATATGAAAAAGCTCACTCTTATTTTCAAGAGTCCTTGTCTATTTTTCAGCAATTAAAGCAACCTTGGGAAGAAGCTATTCTATTTAATAATATTGCGTCTAATTATGTTTATCAGCGTCAATATGAGCAAGCAAAACCGATATTTGAAAAAGCATTGACCCTCTCTCAAGAAATTGGAGATCAGCAAGGAATTGCTCAAAATTTAGTTAATTTAGCTGCCGTTTATGACCGTTTAGAACAATATCCGAAAGCCTTAGAATTCTATCAAAAAGGGTTAGAGTTAGCAACCCAAGTGGGGGATTTATCACTCATCGGACAAGCCTTAAATAATATGGGAACAGTTTATCGACTTCAGAAACAATATGAATCGGCAATTAGTTTCTATCAAAAAGCGTTAGAATTTAGAACAAAAATCGGAGAGAAATTAGGCATAATAATTACTTTTAATAATCTAGGAGTTGCTCAATTTGAATCCGGTAAACGTCCCCAAGCAACAGAAACCCTTTACACTGCGATTCATCAATTTGAAACCCTGCGTCCGGGGTTAAATGATGAAAATAAAATTGCTTTATTTGAAAGATTTGCCAATACCTATAGTATTTTACAGCAAGTTTTAATCAGTCAAAATCAAATTGAAAAAGCATTAGAAATTTCTGAACGGGGAAGATCCAGAGCGTTTGTAGAATTATTAGCTAAAAATTTAGATCCCGAAGACATCAAAAAAATTCAGGTTACTCCTCCCAATATTAATCAAATTAAACAAATTGCTCAAGAACAACAATCAACCTTAGTCGAATATTCAATAACCGTTGACGAAAAGGGTAAAAATTCTAAGTTATTAATTTGGGTGATTACCCCCACCGGAAAGATTGATTTTCGTTCCGTTGATTTAACACAATTTCCCAGCTTAGGAGATAATTTATTAACTTTTATATCCCAAGGAAGCCAAGACCAACTGATTAATAATGCTTTAACTGGAATTGATACAGAAGTTTCTAATATCCCTGAGAGAGATATTACTAATAAAAAATTACAGGATTTGTACCAAATATTAATTGAACCCATTGCAGATTTACTTCCCAAGACTCCAGAAGAACAGGTAATTTTTATTCCCCATCAAGAACTATTATTAGTTCCATTTGCAGCGTTAAATGATGCTAACGGTCGGTATTTAATTGAATTCCATACCATTAGAATTAATCCCTCTATCCAAGCTTTACAATTAACCCGTCAATACCCAACTCCTCAACAAAGTTTAGAAACGGCTTTAGTCGTTGGCAACCCAAAAATGCCATTAGGTATTAAGCCTCTTCCTGCTTCTGAAAATGAAGCGAAAGTGATTGCTAATCTCCTCAAAACTCAACCCTTACTTGGAGAGAAAGCCACGGAAACTGTCGTTATTAATTTAATGAAAGATGCTAAAATTATTCACTTAGCAACCCATGGCTTATTCGATGATTTTACAGGTGGTGTGATCGCACTTTCTCCTTCAAATCAAGCTGATGGCTTACTAACAACCGCAGAAATTGTAAATTTAAAACTCAACGCCAACCTATTAGTATTAAGTGCCTGTAATACTGCTTCTGGAAAGATTACCAGCGATGGAGTCTTAGGATTATCCCGTGCTTTAATAACCGCAGGAGTGAAAAATTTAATGGTCACATTATGGAGTGTTGATGATCAACGGACAATGGAATTGATGCAAACCTTTTATCAAGAATTGCAACAAAATTCAGATTACGCCCAAGCCTTACGTCAAGCCATATTAAAAATGATTAAAACCCATCCTGACCCTAGAAACTGGGGGGCTTTTATATTAATGGGATAACTCCTTTTCTCGTTGCGAGGTTCTACCTAGCAATGCTTATTTGTAGGCTCCGTCTGCTGTTAACTAGAGGCAGAGCCTCGAAGATAGATTCCCAGGTATAACCAGGGAACTAGGGTAAGTGTGGGTAGTTCACATTTCCTATAAGTTACGATACCACTGAGATAATTTTATCGGGGGAATTCCTAAAGAATATCCAATCACAACCAATTGATTTATTAACGTTGTTTTAAACACTCCTAACCTTTGCCATCGTCGTCCTGATGTGATTACAGAACTCGATAAAATCTCAATTTTCCCTAAACAATTTAAACGACGAATCAATTCAAAATCCTCCATAATCGCTTGTTCAGGAAATCCTCCAACTTCCCAAAAGGTAGAAGCTTTAACAAAAATCGCTTGATCTCCGTAGGGCATTTGTAAATACTTTGAACGCCAAAATACGGTTTTTTCAATTATCCTTAAACTGAATTCAGGAGCATCAATTTTTAATTGAAATGCTCCGGCAATTATGTTATCATTAACCCAAATGTTTCTAACGTCCTGTTCAAACCCTAACGGTAATTGAGTATCCCCATGCAAAAATAATAAAATTTCCCCTGTGGCTATCTTTGCCCCTGCATTCATTTGTAGCGATCGCCCCCGTTGGGTTACAATGACTTTCACCCCCAAACTTTGGGCAATCTCGACCGTATTATCCTGACTTCCCCCATCCACAATAATAATCTCTATATTTTCTGCATTTTGAATCGAGGAAATCACCACTCCAATATTCTCAGCTTCATTTAAAACGGGAATAATGATTGAAATTTTTGCAGATTCACGATTAAAATTCATCAATGGATTACTCAGCCAATTAGGTCAATTCATAAAATCCTTGATAATTTATCACGTTTTCTGAGACAATAATAACAAGATAAAAGACGGGTTTACAGCGAGTAACAACGCTACAAAAAACGTCGTTGAACCGTTGGAACACATCAACCCGCACGCAACAGAGGAACTATCCATGTCCGATAACTTTAGAAGTCAAACGATTACCCAAGGAACTCAACGCACCCCCAACCGTGCTATGTTGCGGGCGGTGGGATTTGGAGATCAAGATTTTACCAAACCCATCGTTGGAATTGCGAATGGTTATAGCACCATCACCCCCTGCAATATGGGGATTAATACCCTCGCATTACGCGCAGAAGCCGCCCTCAAACAAGCGGGAGCAATGCCACAAATGTTCGGAACTATTACCGTTAGTGATGGCATTTCTATGGGCACTGAAGGAATGAAATATTCCTTAGTTTCACGAGAGGTAATTGCTGATTCCATTGAAACCGCTTGTAACGCTCAAAGCATGGATGCGGTTTTAGCCATTGGGGGTTGTGATAAAAATATGCCAGGGGCGATGATAGCCATTGCTCGTATGAATATTCCCTCGATATTTGTGTATGGTGGAACGATTAAACCCGGACATTATAAAGGTCAAGATTTAACCGTTGTTAGCGCTTTTGAAGCCGTCGGACAATATAGTGCTGGAAAAATTGACGAAACAGAATTAATTGAAGTGGAACGTCATTCCTGTCCGGGGGCAGGTTCCTGTGGGGGAATGTACACCGCAAATACCATGTCTTCTGCAATTGAAGCCATGGGGTTAAGTTTAATGTATTCCTCAACGATGGCGGCAGAAGATGAGGAAAAAGCCGAAAGTGCAGAAAAGTCAGCTTATGTGTTACGGGAAGCGATTAAAAACCGCATTCTTCCCCGTCAAATTCTAACTCGAAAAGCCTTTGAAAATGCGATCGCTGTGATTATGGCCGTGGGCGGTTCAACCAATTCTGTTTTACATTTATTAGCCATTGCCAATGCTATTGGGGTTGAATTAACCATTGATGATTTTGAAGAAATTCGCGCTAAAGTTCCGGTTTTATGTGATTTAAAACCTAGTGGTCGTTATGTTGCCACAGATTTACATAAAGCTGGGGGGATTCCGTTAGTCATGAAAATGCTATTAGAAAAAGACTTAATTCATGGCGATGCCTTAACCATAACTGGAAAAACCGTAGCTGAACAATTAGCCGATGTTCCCTCCGAACCCAGTCCCGACCAAGATGTGATTCGTCCTTGGAATAATCCCATGTATGCTCAAGGACATTTAGCCATTTTAAAAGGCAATTTAGCCTTAGAAGGTTCCGTTGCTAAAATTACCGGAGTTAAAAATCCTGTTATTACTGGCCCAGCACGAGTTTTTGAATCCGAAGAAGAATGTTTAGATGCAATTTTAGCCGGAAAAATTAACGCAGGCGATGTGATTGTGATTCGCTATGAAGGGCCGAAAGGCGGGCCAGGAATGCGGGAAATGTTAGCGCCAACTTCCGCAATTATTGGGGCAGGTTTAGGCGATAAAGTCGGATTAATTACCGATGGTCGTTTCTCTGGCGGAACCTACGGAATGGTTGTCGGTCACGTTGCTCCTGAAGCAGCAGTAGGAGGTAATATTGCCTTAGTTCAAGAGGGAGATAGTATTACCATTGATGCCCATCAACGGTTACTACAAGTCAATATTTCCGATGAAGAATTAGCCCAACGTCGTCAAACTTGGCAAGCTCCAAAACCCCGTTATACGAAAGGAATCTTAGCCAAATATGCAAAATTAGTGTCATCAAGTAGTGTGGGGGCTGTGACGGATTTAAACTTGGGTTAACCCCCCTTAAATCCCCCCTTGTCAAAGGGGGGAAACTTCCATATTTTGCCAACTTTTTTAAGTCGTAAAAACCCATTACAACTCAACACCCGTTGTTGGGCTTTAGCCCTCTATTCTAGCTAAGAGTTACTAACATTGTAGTAGGGGGAGCGGGAACACCCCCTAGAATATCCAGTCAGATAATTATCCCAATTAAACACTAATAAAATGTACCCAGAAATCACCATCGGGCATACAAACTCGACGGATTAAATTGTAGGAATAGCGTAAATAAGCACCACTTAAATCCGTGCGATATCCCGTTAAAAACCATTCTCCATAGGGGTCATGAACCAGTAACCCTTTTTCGTCATAACCCACCACAGGCATAATATGACCAAAAGCGGTAAAATAACCATGAATCACGGCGGGTTTCCCTTCCGCTAACCAGTCTTGTAATTCCTCAATTGTAGCCCGTTCTGAAAAGTCATCTTTTGCCCCATAATCTTTAACAATTTTGACTAAATCATAGGGACTCCAACGACTATAACCTTTTTGCAAGGCATATTCATAAAGTTCATCTTCATATTGACCGCCACTGGTGCGCCGACGCACTCCTAAATATTGCAAGCACATGGCGATTGAGGTGACATTACAAGACCCTGTAGGATTATAAAAGTTATCCAATTGAGAACGATAGGGAAAGTTAGCCAGTTTGACGCTGGGAGGGCGACGTTTAGGATAAACAAAGTCTTTCCCTTGATAAATTTCGGCGTGTTGATCAAAGATATACCATACCGATTGTTCTCCAAATTCATTACCGCGAAAAGTTACTCGAATATGACCCCGTAACGGTTCATAAGCTAATAGTTTAAATTCTTGACCCGGTTTAATCCCTTGCTTTTCACTATCACTCAATTGAGAAGAAGCAACGGGTCTCATTTTTAAAATCGTTTCTTTCGTAATTTTAAGGATGAGAACATCGGTTTGAATTTGTTCTAGTTTCGTTTCAATCAATTTTTCGGCAGTTTTCATCCCTAAAAATCCAGGTTCTCCACAGTCCATTAAGGCTTGAAATCGATAGAGGGCTGCGGTGGTTTTGGAGCCAAAGTTGCCATCGGCAGGCGGATCAAGCAAAGTCAAATTAATTAAAATAACTTGAATTTGACGAGTTAATTCCTCATCACTTCCAATGGCTTTTATATCATAACGTTGTTGGGTTCCTAGAAAGTCTTGTAATTTCATATTCAGTCATCAATGCTATAAATTTAGGGGCTGACAAAAGTCAAGGATGATGGCAATAACTTTACAGTTAGGTTAGTTTAAACCACTCAATACTTCTGAAAGTTTGAGAGGTCAATGATCATCCTGTAGATTAGCATAATTTGGTAGTCCTGCACTAAAATTAACAATTCTCAAAGAAAATCCTGCTTCCTGACAGAAACAGTGGAAGGGTTGATTTTTAACGGTTGACTGTTGAGCCAGACTCAAATCGGGATAAAATCAAAATTTAATCCTTGAAAATTGAATTAATCATTAAGTTTTAGGCTTTGGATTTTGGGTTCAGGAACTCCCCAACCTTTAAGAATGGTATAAGCAATAATTTGATGACCTGCAATATTCGGGTGAATTCCATCACGGGTTAAGAGATTTTGCCCTTGCCCTCCATAACGCTGATAGGTCATAATTACATGACGAAACGGAACATTTAAATCAATAAATTGACAGCGATATTGCATCGCAACTTCTCGCAAAACCGCAATATACTCTGCAATTCTTCGATTTTCTCAGCTACTTAAATTTTCATAAATAATCGTTGGGGATAATAATAAAACCGGAATACCTTTAGCCGTCGCCACCTGTACCATTGTTGTTAAATTTTGGCGATATTCTTGAGGGTTGGGAATATTCGGTCTAGCGGCTGTTGGGGTTTGAAAACTTTGTAAAACATCATTAACCCCAATATTAATAGTAATTAAGTCAGGTTTTTGATCTAAAACATCTCGTTTAAATCGTTCAGATAACAGGGTTGAAGTATTCCCTGAAACCCCAGAACTAATAAATTCAACAGGTTGTTGAGGATACAGAAAATTCAAATAACGTTGTAACAACCAAACATAACCGCCATATTGTCCGCCACTTTGGGTAATACTATCCCCGACAACAACAATTCGATGTTTATTGCGTAATGCTTCGGGTTGCGGTTCAATTACAGGTTGCGGTGAAACGGGTTTAGCTTGTTGAGGAGATTGAGAAGAACGAGGAGTCGAGGCTGGAGCGGCTTCTATGGGTATCAATGGGGATACAGAATACCATCCTAAACAACCGATTGTCATCGCAACCAGAAATTGCACAATAACTGTCTGAACCTGTTTCATTTTAGAGATTTCGATTGATGGGAACTTACAGCACTGGTGACTTTGCTGTATGAAAATTCCACATATTTTAACCAGGAAAGGAACCTTTTCAACCCCCGTTTTAATAAATTGTGAAGTTTTGTAATAAATTCAGAGCTAATGGGAATTTACCTGACAACCCAATAGGGTTAATTCTCACCCATCAAGCGTTACAAACACGCTCCGCACCTCGATTAAAACAAGTCAGTTAGAGAAACTGTAGGCTTTTCTTTGACATCGAGCGATCGCGTGTTACCCTAAATATAATGCGATCGCTTCATTTTGAGTTGAATATGTTAAATTCACAACAAATTCTCCAAGACCGCTATCAACTCCAACACCGATGCGGACGTACCGCCACCGGACGTCAAACTTGGTTAGCAACTGATCAACAAACTCAAGAAGAAGTGATTATTAAGTTATTAGCCTTTAGTCCACAAATGGCTTGGGAAGAATTAAAACTATTTGAACGGGAAGCCCAGGTTTTACAAGCCCTCAATCATCCTCGTATTCCCCGATATCGAGATTATTTTTCTCTGGATAAAACTATAGGAGAGGGCTTACATTGGTTTGGATTAGTTCAAGATTATATTCCAGGGGAATCCTTACAAGATTTATTAGATCAAGGATACCATTTTACAGAATCTCAGGTGCAAAAAATTGCCCAAAATATCTTAAAAATTTTGATTTATTTGCATGAATTAAGCCCTCCGGTTTTACATCGAGATATCAAACCCAGTAATTTAATTTTAGATCGTTCAGAACACATTTATTTAGTCGATTTTGGGGCGGTACAAGCCCAAGCAACAGTAACAGGAGTAACTTTTACCGTTGTGGGAACCAGTGGTTATGCACCCTTAGAACAATTTTGGGGACGAGCAGTAGCCGCATCCGATTTATATGCGTTAGGCGCGACCTTGATTCATTTATTAACCAATACGGCTCCGGCGGATTTACCTCAAAGAGATTCTCGCATTCAATTTGCAGACCGAGTGAGTGTGAATAGAAATTTTGTGCAATGGCTTGAACAATTAACAGAAATGTCTTTAGAAAAACGATTATCCACCGCACGAGAAGCTTTATCTTCATTAAAACAGGGAAAAATCCGCCCAGTCAAAGCTCAAAATAATCAGCATCAACGCGCTTTAATTCAAAAACTGAATAAACCTTTTTACAGTAGAATTTCTGTTGATAAAACCCCAAATCGTTTAGATATTTATTTCCCGCCTAAAGGATTGGGGAAATTATTTCACATTGAAATGGGGGTTTTACAGTTATTTATGGTTTATGTTTTATTTAGTTTTTTATTCTCATTTTTTATGTCACTTCCATTAACAAATCCTTCGATTTTTTTGCTGATTTGTTCGACTTTATTCGCATCTGTTCTTCTCTGGATCTTCTTTTTAATCGATGAAAAAACCTTTGTTGAATTTGATCACCGAGAATTTAGAATTCTCCGAAAATCTAGGGGGTTTCAATATCGTTTAGAATCGGGTTCTTTAAATAATATTATTGGGGTTTTTATGGAGAAAAGACAATCTAAATATGAAATTATCATTCGTACCCAGTTCCAAACACATCGCATTGGTGAAGTTTTTGTGGCGGAAGAATGTGCGTGGTTAACTCAAGAAATTCAAGATTGGTTGTATCCACATTAAATTTATAGTAGGCAATAGAGAAAGAAAGTTTCCCCAAGGTCTCTCTATCCTAAATATCCCCCATAATAAAAATAAAGATGCTCCGAAGAACATCTTTATTTCCTATTTAACGGAGAAGGAGGGATTCGAACCCTCGGATAGGAGTTACCTGCCTATCAACAGATTAGCAATCTGCCGCTTTCGACCGCTCAGCC
>JACCEC011577067.1_pt1 | contig 17590 bp, 20 predicted proteins | sample 7450121 | NCBI WGS metagenome assembly JACCEC01 (sample SAMN15323455, study PRJNA562643) | freshwater metagenome | isolation source: river surface water | place: USA:Blue River Watershed | collected 2017-08-18 | reverse complement strand
GAATATTCAGTATACCAATCTAATTTTTCACCTCCATTCCATAATAGAGTATTAATATGATTAGATAATTCCATATTTTTAAATTAATATATAAAAATATTTTTAAATAGAATAAAAAACAAATAAATTAAATAAGATCAATTTTAATGGAAGAAGTGAGATTATAATCATGAATTTTAAAAAGAAAACGTTTTTTGTCATGTGGCATATATTTATTTTCACCTAATAATTCGTGAATGAGTGCTTTATCATTAAGATTTTTATAATAAAAATTGTATTGAATAAAATCATTATTTTGAATACATTCTTTAATAAGTTCTTTAGTAAATGGTTGTAAAAAATTAATAATATGTTCAATATGTAAATCATCGATGATATAAGTACAATCAATATTATAGTTATTTGAATACCAAATATAAAGATTGTCTTTAATGGGATCTTCATTTTCTTTAAATAAAGTCATAATATATTCATTTAAAAGACTATATTCAAGGAGGATATCGATATTAAATCCACCATTTAAAAAGAGTTCATAAAAGGGACATTCATTTAATTTATATTGTAAAATAAGTTCAGAAAAGTCAGGTCGATGATAACCTTTCCAAACAATAGTTTTTAAATTATCTTCAAAAGGTATAAAATAATAATCAGTACCGATTAGAGATAGATCATCAGGATTGGTTTCAAACATTCTATATATGGGTATTTTAGGTACATCAATATGAAAAATATTATTTTCTTTAAAACCGTCAATTTTATAATAAGAACATGGTATTTTAGTGAATTGAAAAAATATATTATCATCAATAACTTTATAATAGAATTCGTCTAAAGATGAATATAATCCATTTTTTAATTTAGTTTTTTTTAAGTTCTCTTCATGATGTTGATATTGTATCATTTTTAGGATGTGTATAATATTTATAATATTTTCTTTAAATAGTCAATTTTAAACGTAAATTTTTAAAGAAAAGAATTAAAAAAAGTGACAGTAAAATGGATTTAGATTTAAAAAAACAGATGGAAAAATATTATTAAATTGCTTACAGTTTATTTAAATTTTAGAAATGGCTCCAGTTGCACCAAGTACTCCTTTACGTCGTCCTGTTTTACAAACTCCTGACACACCAGTCAGAGTTGTTAATAGAAGATCAGAGGATAGTGAACCAGTTGTTATTTCTTTTCCAGCAATACCAGCGACTCCTTATACAAGAAGATCAAACGGTGGTACAATTATTGATGTTGAAGAGATAAATCAAGATGTTCGTCAAATAGGTGGTGTTGTAAGAACACTTTTTAATGATGATGATGAGGATGAAGTTGATGAGGCATCAGAGGGTATTTATCGTATCCGTATATCTGATGAACAAAATCCAGCTGATGATTAATTTTGTCAAGTTGGTGGTAATAATTGGTGATTAAGTTCATTAAAATGAGTTATTAATTGTTTATTGTGTGTACAAATAGTGATATTTTTGTATAAAAGTTATTTATATATTTTAGAATATATAAAATTATAATTAAAAAAAAGAGTATTTTTAATAAATTTACTTCTTGGATCCTTTGATCTTAACAGGACCGAAATGACCCTTTTTATAGGTGTAACCAGCAGCACGAAGACGCTTTAAACCTTCCTTCTTCATAGCTTCTGACTTCTTTCTAGAGACGATACGACCGTCTTTAGTTTTCTTTAAATCCTTCTTAGTGAGACCACCAGAAGTTTTCTTAGCAGTACCATGCCAAACTTGAGCGCGTGAACCAACAGATAAAATCTTACTTGCCATTTTTATATTGTTACATGATATTTTTATTTTTAGATAAAATAAAATTTAATTATAAATGAATTATTTTTCTTTTTTTTGATTTCTTTGTTCTAAACGGGATTGACGACTACATTTTTTTTGAACAGGATAAATATAATCATTATTAATGATTCTTTTTTTACTAGGAGGTTCATTATCGTTATCATTATCATTATCAATTTTATTGAAAGAAGGTTCGATAATTTCAAGATGAACATTTTTAACAATGGGTGTTGTATTAAGTTGGTTTAAAGTGAAAGAAGAAGGGTTTGATTTAGTGAGTGGTAATAAATTTTTAATAAAAGATTGAGTATTTTCTTTAACAAATAATTCACCTATTTTTTTAGAATCATTATGAGATATATATTTATGATGATTATTATGAAGAATATCGAGATAAAGTTTGTTAATTAAATATTGTTGAATATTAATATCGGTAAAATCCATAATATTTTGGATTTCTTTAGATATATTTTTATAAATGGATCTTAATTTAGGTAAATCAAAAACAAATTCATGCAACCATAGAAATGTAATGAATTCAATATTATTATTTTTAATATTTGATTGATAAATATCAAAGAATTTGTTAATATATAAATTTTGGTTATTTTGTATCATTTTATGTTTTTATAAGATTATGAATATTTCTTTAAATAGAAATTTGGGATATTTTTTGTTGAATTAAATCAAGATCTATTTCAACATCATCAAAAGCGTTACAATCAATATTTTTGCAATATAATTCTCTAAATTCATCGAGACTAGGTGGTAAATAATCAGGTATATTACTTAATTGAAAACCGTATAATTGTTGCATAGAATATTGGAAGAGTTGTCGATCATGAAGAATTAAAAAGTATAAACAATGACCGGTTTCGTTATTATTTGATATTTTAAATTTGTGACCGGCAATAAAAGTTGATAAATCCCAAAATTCCCATTGAATATTTTTTTTAATGTGATAGTGATAAGCAAATTCAACCCATTTAATATCATCTATAAGGAAAGATTCATTTAATAAATCTTTAGAATAGGGTGTATTAGATAGGAAGAATTTTTCAAGACCCACAAGTAAAGATTCAAATTTTGTATGTTTTTTTTGAATAATAAACTTTTTGGGTGTTATATAATTACCAATTTTATGTTTCATATTTAAGAAGCAGAAAAGGTCGATAAAATTATTAATAAATTTAAAAAGTTTAATGGTATTAATTTCTTTATCTTCAAAGATGGTCCATAATTCGTGGTTATTCCAATTTTTAAGATCAATATTTTGATTTAAAAAGATGATACTATTTTCCGGTAAGTTTGAAAGGTAAATACTTTCATAATAGACCCAATTAGGTATTTTGTATATGACACCATTATCGAATTGTAAAAACATAATCTATAATCTAATTTAATAGATAATAAAAAAGAATAAAAAAGAATAAAAACAAATCATTTTTTTTTTTGATTTAGAAAGAATAAACGTGAATTAAAAATATCGAAAAAGGGAAGATAATCTAATATAAATATATTAAAGAATGGGTATTAAAATAGGTTTATTATCACTTTTAGGATTTTTATATCCAACATATTATTTTTATAAAGAGGGTTTAATACCATATAATTCAGTATTGAATAGAAAGCAAACAGAACCCTATAATTATTATATTTTAGCAATACAGAAGTGGTGTCAAAAAGAATATCAGATACATGGTTTATGGCCACAATATACAGTAAATACATGGCCAGAGAATTGTAATGCACCAAAATATGAGAATGTATATGGTGATTTATTGAAAGATATGGATGAAAATTGGGCAAATTGTGATATGTCAAATCAGGATTTTTGGAATCATGAATATACTAAACATTTATCTTGTATATATGAACAATATGGTTTAACAGAATCAGAGTCATTTACTATGACAATACAACTCTTTAAAGAATTAACAGATAGTGATTTTGAAAAATGTAATGGAAATACTGATTGTTATGTAGCTTGTTATGATCTTTATTTAAATAAAATAAACTGTCCAACGTAAATAAAATAAAATAAAAAATGAATTAATTTTCTTCAAAACAAATGTTTATTTAAAAAAACAATAAACAATAAAAATAAACGTAAACATGGTTGAAATAAACGAATTAAATGAGTTTATGAATGATTTATTGGAGAATAAAATTGATATTCAGGAAAACCCGGTTCAGCAAGACCCGGTTCAGCAAGATCCGGTTCAGCTAAATCCGGTTCAACAAGATCTGGTACAGCAAGATCCGGTTCAACAAGACCCGGTACAACAAGATCCGGTACAGCAAAATCCGGTTCAACAAGATCCGGTACAGCAAGACCCGGTACAACAGGATATAGATATAGAAAATTATATAATATATAATGAGGAAGAGAGTTATACAAGAAATATAACGATGACAATAACGGAAATTTTTGAATTATCGGAGACGATAACAATGGAAAGTTTAGGTTTTGGAGATATAAACCGAGATGAATATAAAAAACAGGTGAATAACTTGGATACATATTTTACAAGGGTACCGATGCAAAATTATACACGAAATAATTCGAATAATAGTAATCAGAATGAATTAAGAAATTCATATTTGATGAAATTGAATCAGGGGTATAATATGAGTGTAAGGGAACCAGAGAAAATAGATATGGAGAGTGTATATGTACCAAAATATTATCAAACAAATTTGATGACATATCAGAATATGTTAAATTCGATAAATAATTATGTAAACACATCAGATGAATCGACAACAAACAATCAATATTATGCACCAAGTGAAGATGATTCATTTAGGCGCAACACATATGCAATAGATAGTGATATAGAGGTTGAGATAGTTGAAGAGGATGATGAGAATGAAGATATTGATGATGATAAAAACTTTAAAGTAACAAATTGTATAATAGAGAATAAGAATCAAAAATGTCCGAAGAATTGTTTGTTTGATACAAAGAATACAGAAAGATATGAAGATGAAGGTTATGATATGTTTGAGGATGATTTTTTGAGATTAGCAAATAATAGTAAATCGCGATATATGGAAGATGTTCCTGATATATCAGATATGGAAATCAGTTATGAATATGATGATGATGTATTTGGTGAATATGATGAATATGTGAAGAACATGTATAATGATAATCCACAATTTGAATCGGATTCAAATCAAGGTTCGAATCAAAATGCAAATTCAGATGATGATGAGGATGAAGACAAACATAAAACAATAATGAAAGAATATAAACGAGTTATGGATAACATACGAGATTATTATGAGAATTATGAATTTAATTTGGAGGAGTTGAATTATGATTATGAAGATATTTTACCAACAAAAGAGGGTAAAGAGATATTAAGATCATTAATAAAAGAGCAACGAACGAATGATTATATGAATTCATTTTTCTTTAGAGATGTGTTTTATGATTTGAATATGGAGTTTGAGTATGATGAAGATGTATTTGAGAGAATATATGAAGATTTAATAAAAATACCAACAACATCAATGGATGAAGGACAGAGAAATCAGTATGATTTAATATCAATATTAACATGGTTATATAGTTTTAAATATGATATAAATTATTATTATTATGAATTAATAGCTACATTTTCAGCATTATTAGAATCACCAAAGATAGGTGATATAGATCAGGAAAGATATGAAGAGATAAAGAGTAAATATAAGATAGAAATGAGTTTCTTTTTACATTTAACAACATTCTTATTTATAGTTTTTCATGATAAGAAGTTATGTTTAACCAAAGAGACTATCTTTAAAGAGATACCTCATATATTTGAATTAATTTAAATGATTTATTTTATTTTTTTGTTTTATAATAATTATTAAATGTTTAATAATTAAATATATATATTTATAAAAAAAGGTTAAAAAGTTAAAAAATTATAAAAAAAGTTGTAAATAAAACGAATTAATTACAATTATCTAGACATTGTGGTCCACTATCTTCAGGTATACCCGAATTTTCAAATTGAACTTCATTCTCTTTTAATACCGGTTTATGATGATTATTCGATAAAGTATGATTATTTAAATACAATTGTCTTAAATTACGACGAATTTTCAAATAATTTACATTTTTAATATCATTAGAAGATACTATATTCTCTTCCTCTTTATTTAATGTTGGTTTAATTTTAGATCTCTCTAATCCATCATTTAAAATACCATAATCATAATAAGTCACTAATTCTTTAAAACTACCTATAAATGAACCTTCAACGAAAATCCATGGTGTTTTATTCTCAAACATATTCAAAAAATCAATTACATCAGTTGATGCATTAAAAATATCATTAACATGTTGAAAATCAATTTGATATTCCAATAATTGTTGTTTTTCCAATATCATTTTATGTGAATCTGTATCAGATATTACTAATACATGACTAGAATCAGCATAACATCTTACATAATCTAAAACATTAGTATAATCCGATCTTTTACAATGATCATTTTTTATATTTCTATTTGAATTTAATTTACGATGATGATTTAATGTCTGTTCAGTTTTAATTGATTTATTAAAAACTTCCATATAGGTACCTATACATAATGTTAAAACAACTAAACCAACTAATAAATTAAAATATAAATTACCAATCTTTTTATCAAAATCATTAACTCTCTTTACGTTATTCTCTTGAACACCATGTTCAGCATCATAATATATAGATTCATCATCATCTTTCTTTAAATTCTCTGAAGTATTCCTTTTATGTATTTGATTCATTTTATTTACGTTTAATACAAAATTCTATTTTTATATATTTTTATATAATATTATTTTAAGTCCAAATTAGTTTTCAATTTTTTTATTTATTTAAAAAATGATTATGAAAATTAGTAAAATGAGAGGTATATAAAATAAAAAATAAAAAATGAAAGAAAAGAGAATAAGGATATAAAGAAGAAGTGAGGATAATAATCATAAAAAGGTAACATTTTTATTAAATATGGCAAATATAGTGAACAATTCGAGTATAGATATAAATCTATTAGATAGTGAGTGTGTGTATAACAACAATTACAATTACTATAAGAAGTCAATAGATTTATGGAAGAGTAATGATATGGATTTAAAGAAGTATTTATTGGAGAGGGAGATTTTTCTGATACATAATTTAGTAAATTTATATCATAAGGTTATGAATGGAATATATGGAGGTATAATGATAAAAATCGGTACAAATATCGATGATATAAGAAGATTAAAGGATTTTATGAGGTATATATTTCCGATAGGAAAGATAGACAATATGATAAATAGAATAGAGAATAATCAATTATATGATGATCAAATGGAGACATTAGAGAGGATATTATATGTATATATATATGAGCATTTAATAGAGACCTATTGTTTGGAGAAGGAGAATATAGATTATGAAGATCAGAATGAGTTAATGAAGATGTTAATATCGGTATCAACGATAAAGAGATTAACATTGGAGGATATAGTAAATATATCAATAATTTATTTAGAGACAAAGGATAATAATAATATGAATGGTATAAATGGTAAATTGAGTTATTCATTATTTAAAAATTATTTTCAGTATGATATAATATTGGAGGAATATTTAGATAATGATATAGATGATATGGAATATGAGGAAGTTGATGATATGAGAGTATCAGTTAATAACCAAGTATTATATCCAGTATTTATGCAGAGTTCTTTAATGAATAATTATATGGATTTGAGAAATCAAACAAATATGAGTTATTCACAAAAATCCACAGATTCAATAATGAATACTTTTATGGAGAAACATAATCAATTTATGGAGAATGCCAGAAAGATAAATGACATGATTTTCACAAAATGAAAAATATGTTTAATAGAAAGTTATAATAACGTAAATAGGTAAATAAAAAAAATGAAAAAAATAAATGTAAATATCTTATAAATAAATATAAATAATAAAGATTATTATTTATTGAGTAATAACGTATAAAAGATGAGTGATACAAATCAGGAGACAACTCCAAGAAAGATGAAGACCACAAGTAACATAAGTTCATTATTAAAGAGAAGGGATGAATTATTCAATCCAGTTTTAAAGATAATGAATTATATGAAGATAGGTGAGGAGACATGTAGTCATTTAGAGATATTAAATGATATATTAAATAAGAATGAAAATGAGAGGAGTGTAATGGATAATAAGATATTATCGAGTACATCCACAATAATATTTAGTATATTTAGATATTTGAATGATAAAAGATTTGCGAGAACAAAGTTTTTAGGTTTATATTTTGATCAGATGGTACAGAGGATTTTTGAAGAGTATGATTATTTTAAGGATAATACTGATAGAGAGAAGAATGTATCAAAGACGATAATAAATAGAATGAATTCGATGGAAAGTAGTGATAAGGATATAATGGATTTATTAATATCATTATTCTTTTTTAGAAAGAATCTAAGTAAGGATAATAGGATAGGTGATAAACCATTTGATCATTTATTTTTCACAGCGATGATACATTTTTCGTTTGAGTTATTTGAGAATAGGATCCCAAATAATAAGGATATATTTGAGGTTTGTTTAGCACTAAGTATTTTATCGAATGATAGAAAGAATTTTACATTAAATAATGTAAATAGGGAGTTAAAAGCGATACATTCAAATTTGAAGATAGAGATTCGTAGAGGATCTCCATTGGGATTTTATGATAATAAGTGTTATCCTTTACCACAGATACAAACTGATAGAAGAGTTGAAAGAGTTGAAAATAATTCAACAACAACAACAAATAACACAGTTGTGGAGGTAAAAAAGGTATCAGAACCTGTATCAAATGGTATAATATCAAATAATACAGTTGAAGAGAATAAAAAAGATAATACAACAACAAATAATACAAATGAAGTAGTACAACAACAATCTATTAAGAGTAGTCGTATGAAAAAGAAGAATTAATATTTATGAGATAAATATTAAGAATATAAATAAAATTTATAAAAAGTAATTAATTAAGTTCATCAAAATCAACGGAAGATGGTTTATCATCAATATTTTCAATAATAACATCATTATTTTGTGTATTAAAGTTTTGAATTTGTGAGAAGGATAATAATTTTTGGGGACCGATAGAAACATTATTAAAAGCGGAGTCGATAGAATAATTGATATGGGCGTTAAGTCTGGATAATTTTTCATTAACACCTAAATTTTGGAAGAATTCGGGAACTTTAAACATTTGATAATAAACATGAGAGATCCAACTTTGTAATTTGGTGATTTCTTTATTACGAATGAGTGAGAAGTTATTATTGGAAGCATTTTTGTATTGGATATAACCAAATTTATTGATTTTTAACATTTTAGTTTTGAGAGATGTTAATAATAAAACTTCATAATCATCAGCAACAGGTAAAGCTTCGGAATAATTACCGATATCAATTAAAACAGATTTTCTCCAAGCACGGGGATGATTTGGGACACCAACAATATTAGACATGGTAATATCATTAATATCAGCGGATTGAGCAACTTCATATAAAACACCATCGTGATATTCAGTTTTATAACCACCATAACCGAATGCCCAACCATCAGGATATTTAAAAGGTTTTTTGTCTTCATAACATTCAGCAAAATTCATATAAACGAATCCAACATCAGGGTATTTTTCAAAACCATTAACAATTTCAAGTAAAGTATCAGGTAAAATTTCATCATCATGATCAAGTTCAAGTACAAATTCACCGCGACATAAACTAACAGCTTCATTTTTAACATTACCGATAGAACCGGAGTGGAAGTCTTTGCGATAGGCGCGAATACGGTGATCTTGAGAACTAATATTATTACGGATAAATTCAAAATTAGAATCATCTTTACTGTCATCAATAATGACCCATTCCCAATCGGGGAAGATTTGTGTTTTAAGGGAATTAAAAGGTCTTAAAATTTTTTCAAATGATTGAAAGGATGTTGTAAAACAAGATATTTTGGGTCTAAATTCTGATCTTTTGTGTAAATTATTAACAAAACAATACATAATTTTATTATTTAAAGTTTCAGCATCATTATCAGTAAATTGATCTTTTTGTAAATGTATCCATTTTTTATTCATTTTGGATATCATAAGATGATTGATATTAAATTCTTTCCAATCATCACCAATAGTACATAAAATATTATAATCTTCAGAATAAAGTTTATTGATAAAATCTGTATTATCAGGATTATAAGAAATAAATTCAAAAGAGAAAGATAAGTCATTTTCAATAACACTTAAATAGTCATTTAAATAAGAATCGGTATCTTTTCTTAAAAAGATAACATATGGATATTTTTTGGGTACAGGGTTTTTCATCATTTTATTATAAAGTTAATTATTAAAAATATTTTAAATAGAAAATATAAACTAATTATTTTCAATTAAATTTTGATATACTTCTAGTTCTATATTATTTAAATTATTTTTATTAATAATATTATTTATATCACAATCTTCTTCTAATAATTCTTTATATTTTTCACATAAATTATTAAATACAAAATCTTGATAAAATTCTTTTTCGTTATCAGTACATTCTTCAGTATTAACAATATTTAAATTATCTTCATCATTTAGTAAATTTTGTTTTTTGATACATAATTCATTAAAAATGAAGTTAAGTTCATCATCTTCATTAAAAGGTTGTATATTATTAATAGATACAGGTGAAGGTGTTGATAATCTACTTTGAATAGTTAAATCAAAAACATTATTTAACATATTAATAATTTCTAAAGTTGTATCATCATTTTGACAATTATCAGTACAATTATTAGTACAATTATTATTATCAAGATCTTGATCTTTTTGTTTTAAATTAATTTGAATATTTGAATTCATTTTAAAAGAGTCTTGTGAGGTTATATTAAGAGATTGGTATTATAAAGTTTAGATAGGAAAAAAAACTATTCAGTTTTTTTTACTAATTAAATGCGTAAATAAAATTTATTCATCTACGTTTTCTTCTTGATTGATATCAATATCATCATGGGGATCACCTTCAATAAGGTCTTCAATTTTTTTAATACGTAAATAGAGTAAAGATAAATTTTCGTCAGTATTATTTTTAAATTTGGTAAGACGAGTTTTTTCGATAGTATTTTGTTGTTTAATTTCATTAATAGAATTTTGTATAAGTTTGATTTTTTTGTTCATATTATCAAAATTCATATTTTTGACAGTGTCTGATAAGGTATCTGAAAACTCGTCAATATTTTTAGATAAATCACTAACAATAGCTAATAATTCTTTTTTATCTTTGTTGTTATTAATAAAATGTTTTTCAAAATTATTAAAAACACGAGTATAATATTTATCAGAAGATATTACTAACAGAAAAATAAATATACAATAAAACCATAATACGGTATAATGGTTTTCATAAACATATTCAATTAAATAATTACATGTTTTTATGAAAACATTCACGTATAAAGTTAAATTATATACGTTAGGATTCATATATATACTGACGAAGGTCTTTTGTATCTCTTTAAATTGATCCATTTTAATAATTAAATTTTATTAGAATGAAAACAATATAAAAAAGGGTGAATAATTTTTCAATTTTTTTTTGGAAGAGACGTAAATTAGGTGGTTAAACTATCGGATGAAAGTAAATCGATAAATTCGGGGTTATCAAATGATAAATTTTGTTGGACAGAAGTTAAAGGTGGTGTTGGGTTGATGGGTATAATAATTTTTTTAGATTTTTCGAAGTAAATATTATGTTGGTCCCAAATATAAGAATAGTGTTTAGTTTTTTGGAATTTAGTTTGTTCATTACGATAAGAGGGATAAACATCGAGTATAATGATATTATTAAAGCGGATACATTGTTCTTTTTTGCCATTAACTTTATATGAAAAGAAGTTAAGGGGGAATTTAGTGCGTTCTTCGTTAGAAAAGTATCTTTTTAATAACATGGGTCCGGTGGGACTGAGGGGAGTTGGTCCATAATATCTTTTTTGTACGTGAGTGACAATTTGGTTAATAATTTTTTTGAGTATAACATTTCCGGGTAAACAGATCATAAAACCGTTATAGATACCATAATTAAAGGTATTTTTATCATAATTAGATTTGGGTATATCATTGCAGAAGTATTCTTTGTTGGATAGATAAATAAGTTTAAAATTGTTGGTTGTTTTAAATTTGATGTCGAGATAAATCCCACCGAGTTTATAAAGAATGCAGCATCTCCAAAGGTCGGCTTTATATGCACCGGGATTAAGTTGATCGAAAGCATTAAGAACATTAGGAGAGAAGTTGTTTTTAATAAAAAGTCTGCAATCGGAGTCGTCGAAGAGGTGGAAAGTGAATTCTGGGTTATTATTTTTGAGGTTATTATGGCATTCTTTCATTTTAGTTGGTAAATTTTTGTTATGCCAGGTTTGGTAAACATTTAAGGGTATAATGGGATTAATATTTTGTGGTGGTAAAAATATATTTTTTGGAATATGAATAATTGGGTTATTAAGTGGTATTTTATTAAAGCTATTAGGTACAAATTTGATATGATTATTTAAAGGGGGGTCATTGGAAGATTTAAAATTAGAATTTTTAATTAATTTTAGTTTATTAAGTTTAAATTTTTTGGAAATAATAGTTTTATGTGGATTATTGGAGAATATAAATTTTGATAGATTATCAAACATGATATACTTTATTTTAAATTTTACTTATATATTTTTTTTGTGAAATAAAGCGTTTAAAAAAAAAGTTAAAAAAGTAAAAAATAAATAGATAGAAATGAATAATATAAATAGAAAATTATTGATGCAAAAGAATAAGAAACAGAATGGTGGTATGATGAATAGAAAGAATTTATTAGATATGGAAAAGAATTATTTAAAGAAGAGATTTCCATTAAAAGAAAAATATGAATCAATAATACCATTAAAATTGTATCAAACTTGGCCGACGAAAAACTTAACGGGTAAGGTATTAACAAATTATGAGTATATGAAATATATAAATCCAGAATTTGAGTTTATATTACATGATGATGAGGAGAGTCGTAATTATATAAAAGATAATTTTGAACCTGAAGTATTAGAGGCATATGATTCATTTATACCGGGTGCTTATAAAGCGGATTTATGGAGGTATTGTATATTATATAAGAATGGGGGTATATATTTGGATATGAAATATCATTGTGTAAATAATTTTAAATTAATAGCATTAACGGAAAGGGAACATTTTGCGACAGATTGGAACAAAGATATAGTGGGTAATAAGATGGTATGTCGAGCAATATATAATGCGATAATAGCAGTAATGCCGGGGAATGATAAATTAAAGAAGTGTATAGATAGGATAGTGTATAATGCAAAAAATAGATTATATGGTAAAAATCCATTGCATGTGACGGGACCGAAGATGATGATAGAATTTTTTAATCCGGATGATATAAAGAAGAATAAATTAAATTTATATATGAGATTTGATGATTGTATAAGATATGAATTATATCCGGTATTGAGGTATTTTAAGGAGTATAGAAAAGAGCAAAAAACGGTGAATATAAAGCATTATGATAAATTGTGGCGTGATCATAATATATATGTTGATATGAAAAAAATGGATTAATTCGTTATAAAAAGAATAAAAAAATGTAATAAAGAGTAAATAAAAAAATGAGAGTCGCGATAATGTATACGGGTGAGGTACGAACATTAGAAAGAACAATTGAAATATTTAAAAAGAATGTATTATTGAATGAAAATTATCATGTATTTGCAGTTTTACAAGGAGATAATCATGAACATATAACGAATATAGTAAGATCAAATATGGGTGATAATTTGAAGCATATAGAATTTTTGGCTAGAGATGATTCAACATGGTTATCAATAAGAAATAGATTAGCAGATCAGATGTATATAACACCGGGATGGAGAAATTATTTAAAGAATTCAGGATCGATGGTTGAATATTATCAATTATATTTGGCATATTTGAGGATGGTATATGCGGAGTATATATACAATGTGCAATATGATTATGTTGTGAGAGTAAGATGTGATGTAATAATAAACCAACCATTAGTGTTTGATTGGTTTGATGTGAACAAAGAGAAGGTTGAGGAGGGGTTAGAGGAGGTTAGACAGATAAGAAATAGGGAAAAGATAATGGATTATGAGGTGATAAATGGATATATGTCAACAATATTTAATAGAAAGAGGGTAATGAAGGATGATTTTCATTTAAATACAAATTTTGAGAAGTATCAAACGAAGGATATAAAGAAGATATTAAGTATAGAGGATAGGGATAAATTTTTGGAGGAGATGGTTGAATATATAAAACAGGGTAAATATATAATAACATTAAGAGCGAATGTATTTTATATGGTAAAAAGGAGATATTTTACAAATATAGCGGTATTGGGTACAACATATGGATTATATTATGATAAGGAGAATCATCATTGGTTTAATGCAGAATCGCAATTGCAACATGTATGTATAGATAATGAGATAGATATATATGATTCATATAGACAGATAGAGGATGATAGTTTGTATAAGTATAATGAGTCGAATTATTTTGAGAATGGGGAATTGAAGGGTGATGATACATTATTTTTTTTTATAAGAAGGTGTTAAATGAAAATTATAAATAGAAAAATCTAAAAATTAGAAGAATGCATCAAGAACATGTTGGAGGAATGTATCAATATTAGAGATAACGAATCCGCGTTTCATGTATTTAATGGCTCTTTCTGTTGTTTTAGCAGCACGATAATTAGAATAACAACGAATAGACTTATTGGTCATACTTCTGATATAAGAATCAGAGATGGTTGCTAAGTGGAAGTTATTAAAATCGTTATGTGATGTTAAAAGATCGCATTTATTGTTATCAAAAAAGAATCCGTTCATAACAATATCAAAATCAAAATTTTGTTGAATAAAATCCCAGGGTGATGGGTAATTTTCAATAAACATAATTTGAATTTTGAGTGTTGAATTCTCTGAATAATAATTAGAAAACACGGGTAAACCATTGGGTAAGAGTTCAAATTGCATATTTTTAAGAGACAAATCAAAATTAATAATTTTTTTAATGTCATCTAAATGGTAAGAACTCATATTTGATGATTTTTCGGTATATCTAATATTGTTATTAAATAGAAAATGTTCTAAATTTCTCAATTGTTGAAAATCGTAGATACAATAAAAATCGAGATCATTAGATTCCCAATTAGAACCAAGAATATGTTTAAGGATATAAGATCCGGATAAAACGCAGTTATTATTTTTTAACCAATTTAAGATAAAATGTGGTAATTCATCGGAGAGTTCATCAAGGATGGATTTAATGACATTATCTTTGTTAAAAATAACAGCGGATGTGTTTAAATATTCTTGATTAGAAAACAACTTGTTATATAAACTAGGGAAGAACTGATCTTTTAAATAAAGTATAAAAGAGGGGTCCAAAGTTTGTAAGGATGAATAAAAGACATCAGTTGTATCAACTTGGTGTATTTTATCATTTAAATTAAAAACCGAGTGTGATCGGTTGATAAGACTTAAAACGGGTTGTTTTTGGTTAGATTCAATAAATTGATTCAAAACATGAAATTGATTGGATAGAATTAATTTTTTAATACATCCGATAACAAATTGATTTGAATATTTTAAACCACTTGATAATTTCATTTTTTTACTCATAGAATCATTAATATAATTTTCAATAATATTAAGATTATTAGATTTAAATAAAAACTTACTGATGATGGTATTTTGAAGATTATTGCAAATATTATCCGATTCAATATTAGAATTAGAGAATAATTGTAAAGATTCTTCAGAACCCAATTCAATAGGAGTAAGGGGATAAAATTTATTAGGAACAAAATATTTAAATTTATTATGTTCAATAATAACATTATTGATTTTAGGTACAACTACAGGTAAAATATAATTATATTGTGTATCTCTGTTATTAAAAATAAAATCATCAGAACGAATATTGTGAATATTCATAAGATCTTTTTGTTTAAAGAACTGGATACTACAAATATGATTAGATTGTAACTGTGATATTTGTAAATCATAAATGTTTGTAAAAATATTATTTTTTTTATCAAAATAATTAGGTATTTTATTACAGAAAACGTAATAAATACCAGAATTATCCTCTTCATTATATGGATCAATTGAAAGTTTTAATTTTTTAAAATCTTTAGAATAGAAGGATTTACCTGATAAAAAATTATCAAATGATTTTTTATTTCCTTCAGCATAAAAATCTTGAATATTAAGTGGTATAAAATCAGATGAATTATTGGTAAGATCGTCTAATTGATCAATATAATAAAAAACATCTTGATTAAAATCACCATTAATATTGTTTAAAAAAGTATTTTTAGGTAAAACATTCACGATTTGTGTTTGTTTTACAGATTTTCCTAAATAAAAATCGTAAACTCTAGTTGACATTTTTTAATAAAATAAGAACTAAAATTATTTTAATAAATATTCAATATAAAGAAAAGAAGATAATAAATAATTCATTTTTTTTAGAAAAGACGTAAAAGGAAGTAAAAAGAACGTAAATAAGAATTAGAAAAAAGTGACAGGTAAAAAAGCTTAATTTTTTTTTATCTATGGGATAAAATAGGAGATAATCCTATGATTATTCATTATTTGAATAATCATTATATGAGTGTATCATATTGGTATCCTTATAGAAAAATATTATCTCCTTTCATAATTCATAATTCAAAATTTATAAAAAAGTTATATAAATTAATAACAGTATAAAAAGTACCAATTACCTTCGGCTTCTTCAATAAGATAGCGGATAGCTTTGAGTAAAAGATTTATGTTATTTTTAGTATTTAAAAGTTCTTCTTGGGACATACCATTAAGATATTCATTATTTTCAAAGAATTCATCGATGTCTTGTGGTAAAGAATCATAAAAATTTTCATCTAAAAAGATGTTATAACCTTCATTAGTTTGACATACTTGTTGAAAAAAGCATTCATAAATGGATGCGCGACCTTCAAGAACGGGTAAATAATCTTCGGGTATAGAAGGATATTTCCATTGAAAACCGTTTTTAGTATAATAACCGAAAGATTTATCGGAGTTTGAGTAAACGACACTTAAACTAAAAGAATAGGAGAATGTCATTTTTAAAATTTGATCTTTTATAGTAAAATAAAAGATAGAATATAATAAAAATCAATTTTTTTTATAAATATTAACGTAAATAATTAATTACGACCATAAATATCATCAAGTCTTTGAATATCATCTTCACCAAGATATGATCCAACTTGAACTTCAATAAAAACAAGGTCAATATCACCATTATTTTGGATGCGATGAATTTCTTCTTTTTCGATATAAATACGGGAATTTGTTGAAACAGGAATTAGTTGTTCACCTAATTGTACAATACCGGATCCACTAACGATAGTCCAATGTTCAGATCGATGAGTATGTTTTTGTAATGATAATTTACCACCAGGATAAACAACAATTCTTTTTACTTTATAAGGTCCATTATCAGAACCGTCTAAATTAGTATATTTGCCCCAAGGTCTTTCGAAGGTGAGAATAGATTTAATTTCTTCAGACATTTATATATATAATAAATAAAAATAATATATGGATTAAACTAATAATAACGTAAATAAAAAAAAATGAATTAAAAAGATATGAATATTATAAAAAAATACTAAATAAAAAAGCAAAAATGAT